>VYKO01000056.1_pt1 | contig 15342 bp, 21 predicted proteins | sample 5114561 | NCBI WGS metagenome assembly VYKO01 (sample SAMN12291811, study PRJNA351875) | freshwater metagenome | isolation source: freshwater lake | place: USA: Michigan, Baseline Lake | collected 2011-08-08 | reverse complement strand
GTGGCTATGTAGAAGATAGAGATATTAACGCCGCTATCAATATTCTCAAAAAGGGACTAAGTACGGTAGGGCATACCGAAACTAATACGCTTGGGGAGAGATTCCCTCTGGTTTAGTTGGATACGTCCTGCTAGATTAAGGAAACTCGATGAACCAAGAATCCCTCGCTTTTAGCGATGGGAGTGTCAACTAGGATACTGGGAAGCAGTGCGTCTAATTCTTGGATGGCTTTTTCTCTGAGTTGTTTCACCTCGTTGATTTTGCCTTGTAGGTTATCAAGATAAGTGACGATTTCTTGTTCTAAATCCCAATTTTTACTCATATTCACCCTCACCTGTAAACAAATCATAAAACAAAGAAACCAAAATAATAACCGTTTGCTCTAATTCTATCATCTCCTCAAAATCCCGATCACCAGTAATCAAAAAATCCGCCTCACTAACCCTTGCTAAAGCGATAAACTTAGCATCTTTCGGATCCCTTGTAAAGTCAACATTAACATTAACTTCTATTAACTTTGTGCTATTTTCAATTAAAGTTAACCATTCTGCTTTCTTGGTATCACGTAGTTTTAACTTCTTTCGCTGTAAAACTTCTCTATACTCATCTAAAATTTCCTGTGATACTATCCAATCATAATCAGCATGACTAATAATAAAATTAATCACCTTTTCTGGTTTTCCATCAGCAACCGCCGCAGAAATAAGGATATTTGTATCAATAATAACTCTCATTCTCCTCTCCGATAAGCTTCAATTTCCGCCGCAATTTCTTCATCGGTTAACGGATTATTAGCGTGTAAAGCTTGGGTTTCTTGGCATAAACGCTTAAATTCTTCTGCTAACCTTACTTTTTCAGGATCAATCGGTTTATCCTTATTTTGTTCCCGTTCTTTTCGATACTTCCTAATCTTTTCTTTTAATAAGGCTTTTGCGGATTCTGTCCCTTTAACATAATCAGGTAATATAATTTCATACTCTTGTTCTTCTAATAGCTGAAACGCTTTAGAAATAACCTCTTGAGGGGTGTTATATTTACCAGTTTTCAGTTGTCTTTCTAAAAACTGTTCTTGTTCAGGAGTTAACGTAATTTGTATCATAATTACCAAATAGTTTGAAGGTTAGATAAAGCTTGAATAGTCAGATAAATAGATGATTTAAATAATTGATATAGCAGAAACCTTAATCTGACCTTGATTCCCAACGACATTTTATCAGGTATTTAAAGCGGTCAAAGACAATCTTTCATACTTCTTAGAAGAACATCTTCTCAACTGCTTTGTGTTCCCTCAATCTGAGAACTCAAAACTGCTTCTTGACGAACGTACATCGAAATTACGCCATCAAGACGACCTAAAGCTCTGTCTGCATCAAAAAGCAAGCGTCTAAGCTCAGAATCCCTGTTTATCGGCGGATTTGGCGGTAAAGCAGCAGGAATGAAAGCAGTGTAACCTTCAACTTGTTTGATAAATTGACCCGAACGCATAATAAGAACTAACAGTGAGGAATCTTATTTTAGTTTTTGGCTGTTTAGTAAAATAAGATTAAGCTGAATATAACAATAATTGTAACTGCTCGATCGCTTCCTTTAGCCTTTCTACCCCTGCAAACTTACTGGCAATTTCCGTCACCTCTTGGGAAGTGGGGAAGTGGGGAGATTTTCCCAAAACCCTTGACAAATGGCGAGACTTGACATACACTTTATATATAATGGGAATCCGTGCGCCCATATATATAGGGTTTTTGACCAAAGATAAGAGAGAAAAAAATAGCCTGAAAAACCGGGTTGGGTAGGAATAGGGATAAAGGTATGAAGACGGAAATTTTCTCTCCCCGACAAGCATTAAACAAAGCATTTCTGAGAGTCAAACCGAATCGGAGTCAGGTAGAGAAGTTTCAAACCCACCTCAGACAACTCTTGGGGAGTATAAACGAGACAGAATCGGAGGAGTTCCATAAAAACCTGCTTGCAGACTTTCTCAAACACAGCTACTACAGTCCCCAACATTTCATCAACACCAAGGGAAGGAATGATTTAGTCATCCATAACTCGAAAGAGTCGCGGGATTCCGTGGGGGTGATATTGGAAGTGAAGAAACCCAGCAATAAAAGCGAGATGCTGCGGAGAGACAAAATCAACTGTAAAGCATTACAGGAATTACTCCTCTACTTCCTACGAGAAAGGATAACCGAGAAAAACCTAGAGATAAAACACCTGATTGCAACCAATATATATGAGTGGTTTATCTTCGACGGGAATGTCTTCGAGAGACTATTCGCGCAAAATCAGGAACTTGTCAGACAGTTTAATGACTTTGAGACGGGGAGACTAACGGGAAAAACCACCGACTTCTTCTATAAACAGATAGGGGAACCTTTTCTTGACTCAATAATGGATTCCCTGACATATACCTATTTTGACTTGCGGGAATACTCCCAAACCATCGGGGAGGATGAACATCAGCTAATCAGTCTCTATAAAATCTTTTCTCCCGAACACCTCTTAAAACTCCCCTTTGCGAACGATAGCAACAGTCTCGACAAGAACTTTTATAGTGAACTGCTGCATATCATCGGGTTGACAGAGATAAAAGAGGGAGGGAAAAAACTCATCCAACGTCTGCAACCAGCAGCGCGTCAACCCGGTTCGCTGCTAGAGAACGCTATCAGTCAAGTGGACAGTTTAGATAAAATCTCTCGTTTACCCAATCCCGAAGAATTTGGGGAGACGGAGGAGGAGAGACTATTGAATATCGGTTTGGAGTTGGGGATAACCTGGATAAATAGAATCCTTTTCCTGAAGCTATTAGAAGCGCAGATAATTAGGTATCATCGGGGGGATAAATCCCTAGGGTTTCTCAATTTAAGCAAAATTGCCGACTATGACGACTTAAATCGCTTATTTTTCAGCGTCTTAGCAAAAAAACAGTCAGAAAGAAGCAGAGACATCCAGAATATCTATACTCAGGTTCCCTATCTCAACAGTTCTCTGTTTGAACCGACGGAATTAGAACAATCAACCATAGTTATCAGTAACCTGCGTTCGGAGAATTTAGAGATTTTTGCGGGAACAGTCTTAAAGGATAGTCAGGGGAAAAAGCGAACAGCAGAAATCAACGCTTTAGCATACCTATTCGAGTTTCTCAATGCCTACGATTTTAGCAGCGAAGGTGGGGAAGCGATACAGGAGGATAATAAGACTCTTATCAATGCGTCAGTGTTGGGATTAATCTTTGAGAAAATCAACGGATATAAGGATGGTTCCTTTTTCACCCCCGGTTTTATCACTATGTATATGTGTCGGGAAACGATTCGACGCGCAGTGATAGAGAAATTTAACCAGAGTCAGGGATGGGATTGTCAGACTATTAAGGATGTGTATAACCGCATCAAAGATAAAACGGCAGCCAATGCTATTATCAATAGTCTCAAAATTTGTGATCCTGCGGTAGGTTCGGGACATTTTCTCGTCTCTGCTTTGAATGAGATAATCGCGATTAAGAGTGAACTACAGATTTTAGTGGATAAAGAGGGTAAAACTCTTAGGGATTATCGGGTTGAGGTGGTGAATGATGAGTTAATCGTCACCGATGATGACGGGAATATATTTGAATATAATCCCCGCAACCGAGAAAGTCAGCGCGTACAGGAGACTTTATTTCAGGAAAAACAGCGTCTGATTGAGGGTTGTCTCTTTGGAGTCGATATCAATCCCAACTCGGTGAAAATCTGTCGATTGCGTTTATGGATTGAGTTGCTCAAGAATGCTTACTACAAAGCAGATAATGAGTTAGAGACGCTACCGAATATCGATATTAATATCAAGGTGGGTAATTCTCTGATTAGTCGGTTTGGGTTATCCAATGATTTACAAGTCTTTTCCCGCAAAAGTCGTTTAAGTATCGAGAGTTATAAGGATGCGGTGAGAGTCTATCGCAACGCAGAGGATAAATCGCAAAAGCGTGAGATGGAGAGATTGATAAGTGAGATTAAGAGTAGTTTCCGTCAGACTTTGCAGGGAGATAATCCCCAGAAAAAGCGCTTGCGCGGTTTGGAAACGGATTTATATAGTCTGGAGAATCAAATTTTGTTATTTGAGGAGTCAGCTAAGGAAAAGAAAGCGCGGGAAAAGAAGATTAGTCAGTTAAGGAATGAGATTGATAAGTTACGTCTGGAAATCGAGGAGATTGAGAGTGGTAAGATTTATCATCATGCTTTTGAATGGCGCTTTGAGTTCCCCGAAGTTCTAGACGATAAGGGGGATTTTATCGGTTTTGATGTGGTAATTGGCAATCCTCCTTATCTTACGTATCATGGAAGACGGAGAGTTGTAATTTCAAATGAAATTACAACCTACTTTAAAAATAATTATTATTGTGTGCAAGGAAGTATCAGAGATGGGAAATTAAACTCTGCAATGTTCTTTATTGAAAAAGCTACTTTGCTTGGTAACAAAAACTGTATATCATGTCTAATAACTGATATTTCATTTTATGAACATTTTTATGAAGGAGTTAAAAAAAAATTGATTTGTGATACTATCATACTTGAAGTTGTAAATGGTTTGACATCATTTGAAGATGTTGGTAGTGGACAAGTAATTTTAATGTTTAGAAATGTATCTGCTGATCAAAAAGAGATTATAAGTAAAAATCAAGTTAGATTTTTGGAAAATGGTTTGGAATCTAATGTTAATCAAATTTATCAATTAGAATGGAATAATCTAGAGAAGCGGTATCAATTCTACCTACCAGACAAGACATTTACTTTGATTTTAGACAAAATTGAAAATAACGCTAAACCATTAGATTTTTATTTTCCAAACAAACTCATTAGAACTGGTGAAAGTATTGGCATTAAAGAAAAAGGGTTTGTAATAGATTGTATGCTTGAAGATGTAGTTAAAATATATGATTATCTCGAAGGGAGTAAATCAGTTCCAAGCAAATATTGTAATCCTATTCCAACTCGATGGTTTAGATTTGATATAGACTTGTTGAATCAAAGAAATGCTGCTTATAGACTAGAAGCTGAAAAAAGCAATAGAAGTAATCCAAAAGTTTTAGGTATAGGCGATCAATTAGCGTTTGAAAATCCTAAAATATTAATTAGGCAATCATGCGATCATCTTTGCTGTACTTATACTGAAGAGGCATTTGTCTATAACAGAAGCTATTACAGCATTAGCAATGAAAATACTTCCGGGAAATCATCAACTAGTTTATTTTTTATATTAGGGTTGCTCAACTCACACTTGTTTACTTACTACGCAAGAAAAAAGCGAATTATTAGGATGGAAATAGGTAAACAACCACAAATTAGGTTAAATGATTTAAAAAAAATGCCTATTAAAATTGCCTCCAATGATTGTCAACAATCAATAGAAAAGCCGGTAGATCAAATTCTCGCCGCCAAAAAAAGTGATCCTAATGCTGACACAAGCGAATTAGAGAGAGAGATTGATCACTTAGTTTATAAACTTTATCAACTCACCTATGATGAAGTAAAAATCATTGATCCAGAATTTACAATGACAGAGCAAGAATATGAAGCAATTAAAATAGGCTAAAAACATGGAAAAAACTGTTAATAAAATCTCCCTAAAACAACAAACTAGCGACTTTCACTATTGGCAAAAACAAACACCCCAAAAAAGACTAGAAGCACTAGAACAAATCCGCCAAGAATATCACCAATATAAATATAATGCTCAACCAAGATTTCAAAGAGTTTATACAATTATTAAACGACAACCAAGTTAAATATCTGGTTATCGTTGGTTATGCTGTTGCAGTTTATGGACATCCATGCTATAATAAAGTATAATAAAGATATTAATATTTGGATTGAAATAAGCCAAGAAAATGCTCAGAAATTAGTAACAGCATTAAGTCAATTTGGATTTGAAAGCTTAGGATTGACATCTGATGACTTTCAAACCCCTAATCAAATCATTCAGCTTGGCTATCCCCCGAACCGAATTGATTTAATTACAAACCCTGATGGTGTTGATTTTCAAACCTGCTATGATTCCAAAATTGAAGTAATGCTTAATGATGTACCTGTTAACTTTATCAATCTTGACAATCTCAAAAAAAATAAATTAGCATCTGGGAGACTTCAAGACCTAGCCGATTTAGAAAACCTGCAAAATGAATGAAGTGAACGCTATGCTGATACAAACGAATTAGAAAAAGAGATTGATAACTTAGTTTACAAACTTTATCAACTCACCTATATCCAGAATATAAAGCCATTAAAATAGAGTAGTAGGGAAAACAAAATGAAAACAATAGCAGGATTAGATCGCATTACCTTTGACCCTAAAATTATGGCGGGTCAAGCTTGTATTCGGGGAATGCGGATACCCGTATCGGTCATCATTAACCTCATCGCCAATGGCTTATCAACAGCCGAGATAATTGAAGACTATCCCTATCTCGAACCAGAAGACATCCAACAAGCTTTAAGATATGCAGCTTGGCTAACCCAAGAGCGCGTCATCCTTTGGCAAAACACCCAAGCAGTATGAAGTTTTTAGGTGATATGGGTATCTCTCCCCGCACAATTGCACTTTTGAGAGAACAAGGCTATGACGCAATCCACCTGATTGAAGAAAACCTAGAAAAGATGACAGACCAAAATATTTTAGACAAAGCTCGTCAAGAAGAAAGAATATTACTTACAGTAGATTTAGACTTTGCTCAACTATTAGCAATTAGTGGCGACAGCTTACCCAGTGTTATTTTATTTCGTCTAGGGAATGTAAGCCGAGAAGTTGTGAAACGTCGCTTGTTAGCCATCTTAAATAACTATGCCACAGAACTTACTAATGGTCTAATCATCTCTGTAACTGATGTTTCAATTCGACTTAGGCACTTACCCATTCAACCATGAAAATTTTACTAAAAACACATATTTTTTTATGGTTTATCAGTGGAGATAAACGACAATGACAGAGGAAGAATATGAAGCAATTAAAATAGAGTAGTAGGGAAAACAAAATGAAAACAAGAATAAAAAACTCTTGATATGGTGTAGTTTTTATTATGGTTAGTTCCCTGACATAAGCTAAATGAAATTAAACAACAAATTGATTAACATCTCAACCAAAAAACATGAAAGCAGTTAAAGCAATGGCAACCATTAACGAACAAGGACAAATCACCCTAGATAGTCCGCTAATGAATAACAAAAATAGTCGAGTAGAAATTATCATCCTCATCCCAGAATTAGCAATTGAGAAAACATTAAATGTATGTGGTGGTGATGCTTGTATCCGTAATACCAGAATCCCGGTTTGGCTATTAGTCAGCTACCAACAACAAGGACTGAGCGACGCAAAAATATTAGAAGCATATCCCACCCTAAACGCGGTTGATCTGGCAAATGCTTGGAGATATGCCGAAAATCATCCCCAAGAAATTGCCAAAGCAATCCTGGAAAACGAGGCTGATTAGACAATGGTAAAACTCTATGCAGATGAGCAATTTCCCTTACCTGTTATCAGAATTTTGCGTTCCTTAGGATATGACATCTTGACAGTACAAGAGGCAGGAAAAGCAGAGCAAAAAATTCCAGATTCTGAAGTTCTGCACTATGCAATTAGCCTTAATCGAGCCGTATTAACCATGAATCGCCGAGATTTTATTCGTTTACACGCTCAAACATCTCAACATCAAGGCATTGTGATTTGTAGAAGTAGCATTAACTGGGAAAAAATTGCCCAAGCTATAGACAATCATCTTTCTCAATTTGAAACTATAGAAGGACAACTGATTAGAATTAAATTACCTAACATAAGCTGAATAAGAAAACGATGAAAACCACCAACTCACTACTACATCGAATTACTCAAACTGCTGGACAATGTGGCGGTCGTCCTTGTATTCGTGGAATGCGAATCCGCGTCACAGACATATTAGAAATGCTGGCTGAAAACGTCAGCATCACTGAAATTTTAGAAGACTTTCCCGATTTAGAACTAGCCGACATTCAAGCTTGTCTAATCTTTGCCGCACGTCGTACAGACTTTCCCAGACTAAAGAATCTCAACCAAAATGCTTGACAAAAGCCAAGACTTGACTTATTCTTTTTATAGAATGGGAATCCGTGCCTAAATATATATAGGGGTTTTCAGAGAAATTAACGAGCGTTTGCGGCAAGGATTAAAGCTGGTTTGGTTAGGCTAACTTTATCAGGCCCTTTGAGGAGAGAAAAGTTATGGCTGAGTCGAAAAGCTGGGATTTTCAGAGATTTTGGCAAACTCTAGACTATTTTGATAGTATTCCCCTGTGGAGTTGTCTGCAAAAGCGGCTCGGTTTCGGGGAAGATAAAAAAAATCAGCTAACAAATGAGCAAGGGATGAAGACTATATTAGTCATTGGTGGGGAAAATGCGATCGGTAGAAAAGTAATCACTCAACTACAGCAGCAAAACTATCAAATTCGCGCTTTAGTCGATAATATTGATGATGCACGTCAATTATTCGGCGAAAATGTCGATTTATTTGCTCTGCAAACCCCGCAATTATTCACAGGGATTGAGAGAATTATCTACTGTCAAGGGGAGAATAACCGCCATAGTTTAGCTAATTTACTCGATTTACTGAAAAATGCCGGGATAACCGCCGAAAAAACCCTCTTTGACTTTAGCAATCCCAGCAGTGATATAAAAGAAATCTGGGGTGCGGTGGATGATGTGGTAATGGGAGGAGTGAGTGAGAGTCAGATAACCCTGACTAGAGGACGAGCGCTCTTTTCCGGTATCGTTAGAACTGAAAATAACGGCGGTTTTGCCTCAGTTCGTACCAGAAACCTGAATCCTCCCCTAAATTTATCTAACTACGAGGGAATAGAATTACAGGTAGAAGGGGACGGAAAACGCTATAAATTAATTCTGCGCTGTGAAGGACGTTGGGATGGTATCGGTTACTGTTATTCTTTTGATACACTTGATCGCACCTGGCAAAGTATTTCTATTCCTTTTGGCGATTTAATCCCGGTAGTGCGCGCTAAAACCCTCCGGGATGCAGCACCCTTTGATAGCAGTAACGTCTATGCTTTGCAGTTAATGCAGAGTAAATTCGAGTACGATGGGGCCATAAATCCCCGTTTCTCCCCGGGGTTATTTGCTTTAGAAATTGTCACAATTAAAGCCTACGGTGGCAAAAACCGCTTAATTATCGTTAAAGAAGGAGAAATCGCCGAAAAAAGCCTCTTAGATGCTAGTGGTTATCCCTACGAAGCGATCGATTCTGCCCAGATTTTCGCTAAACTTAATTAATTTAAATAAGCTTGGATCTCAAGTTAAACTACAGAACATCGGGTTAAGATCATGACTATCGGGAGCATAATTAAGGAGGTATGTTCATGAGTGAACAGAATCCCTACGAACAACTTGGGGTTACTGAAGAATCCTCTTTTGAAGAAATTCAAGAGGCCAAACAAAGACTGGTGCAACAGTATCAAAATGATAGCAAAATTGTCGAATTGATCGAGGCGGCCTACGATTCCGTCCTCATGGATCGACTGCGGATGCGACAGGAGGGTAGAATTAAAGTTCCCGATCGCATTCGTTTTCCCGAACGTCTGACGATTCCGGTGGAAAGTAAACCGGTTACTAGCAGTAAATCTCCTCACTGGTGGCAAAGCTTAATCGATACACCTTCTGCACGGGATATCGGCGTACCAGCAGTGATTTACGCTTGTTTAGGAGCAATAACGCTGTTAGTTCCCGATCCCAGTGGCTCCCTTTTACCGCTGCTCTTAGCTTTTGGCGTTTTCGTTAATATCTATTTTTTCAACCGCAAGGAAAACCGTTTTGGCCGCGCCTTACTATTCACTCTCGCTGGTTTAGTGCTAGGAGTCGCTCTGGGAGCGGGATTAGCCAGTTTAGCGGCCAAGGCTGATTTGAATATCTTCGGCGATCGCCCAATTTATGCGCTCGTCACTTTTCTGATCTTTTGGGTGATTAGTAGTTTTTTCCGTTAACCAATCGCTCGTAGGGAGCCTAAGATCACGTCCACTGCTTCCCCAAGGTTATTGACGATATAATCAGGCTCGTAGCTCTCTAAACGGGAACGGCTGCGAATCCCGGATAATACGCCAATAACCTTAATATTTTGGCTCTTAGCGGCGGCAATATCCGCTTCCGTATCCCCCACCATCCAAGTATCGGCAGCCGCCGGCAGTTCCTTAGCGGCCTTAGCCATAAGCAGGGTTTTGTCGCGCACGTCGTTGGTTTTGGTGTAATTATTATTTAGACAATAACGACGATTAGCGGCGAAAAAACGACCGATATCGTGGCGATTAAAGGCATGATCTAGCTCGGATACCCGCCGCATCGTCATCACGACTAAATCGATCTTTAACTCTTGGATTTTCTGGAGAGTTTCCAAAGAACCAACCACCGGGCGATCGTGGACAAGATAGGGTAAAGTATGAACAGTTTGACGACGAAGATGGGCAAATTTACGCGCTTGATCTTCATCTAATCCTGACATTTCCCCGATACGCTTCTCAGAAACCTGATCCCGTTTTAACTGCCAAAATTCCGCTTTCGATAATTCTCCGATAATTTGACCTTTATAGGCGGTTTTCTGTAAACAGTCTTGATAAACTTGGTAATATCGCTCCGATACGTCCATTATCGGCCCGTCAAAGTCGCTAATTAGTCTCAACATCGTTCTAATACTTCTCGCTTTATTAATTTTTATATACAAGTTACCCTAGAGTCTTGACAATGACAAGAGTTTTGTCGGGAAAAAAATTAGGGATGAGGGAAGTGGGGTGTGGGAAGTGGGGGGAAATTTCCACGAAAACCCCAACCCCCAACCCCTCACTGATTACTGTTTACTGATTACTGATTACTGATCACTGATCACTGATGCTTCCCCTTCCCTAGTCTGGACGGTTAGCTTAAAATAAATGTAAGGATATGTAAACTTTCGTAACTATCTCGCCAATTGGCTAACCAATGATCCCAACAACTTCTTTATTCGCACCCGTTGACGATGATCTCCGTCTTTTGACCGATAACTTAAAAAACCTCGTCGGCGCTCGTCATCCCATTTTAGCGGCGGCAGCAGAACATTTGTTCGAGGCCGGTGGTAAACGCGTTCGGCCGGCGATCGTGTTGTTAGTGTCTCGCGCTACCATGTTAGACCGGGATATCACTCCTCGTCATCGTCGATTAGCGGAAATCACGGAGATGATCCACACTGCCAGTCTCGTCCATGATGATGTGGTAGATGAGGCGGAATTGCGGCGCAGTGTTCCCACCGTTAACAGTTTATTTGACAATCGCGTGGCGGTTTTAGCGGGGGATTTTCTTTTCGCTCAATCCTCTTGGTATCTAGCAAATTTAGATAATTTAGAAGTGGTAAAATTGCTCTCAGAAGTGATTCGCGATTTTGCTGAAGGGGAAATTCAACAGGGAATTAATCGCTTTGATACCAGTATCTCCTTGGCAGCTTATCTAGAAAAAAGTTACTACAAAACTGCTTCTTTAATTGCCAACAGTGCCAAAGCGGCCGGGGTATTAAGCGAGCAATCGGCTGAAGTTAATCATCATTTATATAATTATGGTCGCGATTTAGGATTAGCTTTTCAAATCGTCGATGATATTCTCGATTTTACCTCCCCCACGGAAGTATTAGGAAAACCCTCTGGCTCCGATTTGATCAGTGGTAATATCACTGCTCCCGCTCTCTTTGCCATGGAGGAAAATCCCTATATAGAAGTGTTAATCGAACGGGAATTTAGTCAGGAAGGAGACATCGAAAAAGCTCTTGATTTTATTCACTCTAGCCAAGGTATTCCTCGCTCAAAAGAATTAGCCAATCAGTATGGTCAAAGTGCCTTAAAACACCTTGACTGTTTAGCTTCTTCTCCCTCAAAAGATGTGTTAATCGAGCTAGTAGATTACGTTTTGAGCCGAATTTATTAGGGAATAATAGTTCTCGCCGTAGCAATAGTCCAAGCATCAACTAATAATAAAAATAGGGTGAGAATAAAAAGAATTCCATACATCCAAGGCTGAGAAAGGGGGCGAATATCAGTCATATCCAAGTTGGTTTTTTCCTCGATTATTTTGACCATGCGATTAAATCCCACCACTCGCATCGGCAATAAATAGGCTTTTTCTGAGGAGCGATCAAGGAAATAATAAACTAAACCACCCTGTCCTGTACTGCGACATTTAAGTTCTTTTATATCTGTCCAATTTAACCACCAACCAGAGCGAAGAAAAGCAGGAACCCATTGGGGATAGGTAACTTGTATTCCTGTTTCTGATAAAATTACTCTTTCACTTAAAGCTCCGTATAAAGCGATTAATCCTAAGCTAATTCCTACCCAGAGAAAATTGGGATTAACAGGGGAATTAGTGACTTTTGCTAAAAAGGGTAAAGGGATGGTTAACGCCACATATAAACTTAATAAAGTTACCCGAATTATTGGTGATATCCGAAAAGTTATTGTCTCGTTCATTTGATAACCTTAATCAGTAAACAGTAATCAGTAATCAGTAATCAGTAATCAGTAATCAGTAATCAGTGAAAAGAAGGCTCCGAACTTGCCACCTAATAAGCTGTTGACTATCTAAATTACTCGTTGAGACTGCACCAGAGTTGGGAGCAGGGAGCAGGGAGAGGAAGTTTGAGCATTTGTACTAAAATCTCCAATAGGCAGTTTAAATTCAGTACAGCTTACTTTACACTTTAATACTTAATACTGTTCACTGAAAACTCAAAACTGATAACTGATAACTGATAACTGAACTTGGAACCGCCATTATACAAAGAAATGTCATGTTTTAATAATATGCGACGGAGATTTGCACCTCGATCGCAGGTGATTGTTTGACCGTAAACTGTTATTCTAGGCATTAGGGGCGTGATTTTAAGTCGCTACAGTTATTTATTAATTAATATTAACATCTATTGACTATTTCTATGAACAATGGTAAGCGCATTTGGGTCTATGACACTACTCTCCGGGATGGGGCCCAGCGAGAAGGTATTTCCCTCTCCCTAGAAGATAAAATTAAAATCGCCAGGGAATTAGATCGGATGGGTATTCCTTTTATCGAAGGCGGTTGGCCTGGCGCAAACCCTAGAGACGGTCAATTTTTCTGGAAACTGCACGAAGAACCCCTAAAACAAGCGGAATTAGTCGCTTTTTGTTCCACTCGTCGCCCCCAGATCGAGGCCCGGGAAGATCGGATGTTAACCGCCATTCTCGCCGCTAGAACCCGTTGGGTGACAATTTTCGGCAAATCTTGGGATCTGCACGTCACAGAGGGCTTAAAAACCAGTCTGGAGGAGAATTTAGCCATGATAGGAGATACGATCGAGTATCTACGCTGTCAGGGAAAACGAGTCATTTATGATGCCGAACATTGGTTTGATGGTTACAAAAATAACCCCGAATACGCCCTTTTAACCCTGAAAACCGCCAGGGCTGCCGGGGCCGAATGGTTAGTTTTCTGTGATACCAACGGTGGCACTTTACCCCAAGAAATCGCCCCTATTGTGGAGAAAGTGCGGGAGAAATTGGGCATCGATCCCGATGAGGAAAATGCGCCTCAATTAGGCATCCATGCTCATAATGACGCAGGAACCGCCGTAGCTAACTCTTTAGCGGCAGTTAACGAGGGCGTACGCATGATTCAAGGCACAATTAACGGTTATGGGGAACGCTGCGGCAATGCCAATTTATGTACTTTAATTGCCAATCTTCAGTTAAAAATGGGCTTTTCTTGCCTAGAAGAAAATCAATTAGGCCGATTGACGGGAACTAGCCGAAAAATCAGCGAAATGGTCAATTTAGCGCCAGATGATCATGCTCCCTTCGTCGGACGTTCTGCTTTTGCCCATAAAGGCGGTATTCACGTTTCTGCGGTGGCGAAAAATCCCCTTACCTACGAACATATTAACCCGGAAGCGATCGGGAATCAGCGCCGCATCGTCATTTCTGACCAATCGGGATTAAGTAATGTGTTAGCGAAAGCGCGGAGTTTTGGCATCGATTTAAATAAAGATGATCCCACCTGTCGGCAAATTTTGGAACGTTTAAAAATCTTGGAAAGTGAGGGTTATCAATTTGAGGCAGCCGAAGCTAGTTTTGAGTTATTAATGCGGGAAGCTTTGGGACAGAGAAGCCACCTTTTTGAATTAAAAGGATTCCAAGTTTATTGTGATATGCTGCGGGATAGTGGTAATGCGATCGCGACAATTAAAGTACGGGTAAAAGAGGAAGATTTATTAGAAGTGGCCGAAGGTAACGGGCCGGTGGCCGCTTTAGATCTGGCTTTAAGAAAGGCTTTAGTCAAATTCTATCCTGAAATCGCTAACTTTCACCTGACCGATTATAAAGTGAGAATCCTCGATAGTGGTTCGGGGACGGCAGCGAAAACTAGGGTTTTAATCGAGTCGAGTAACGGTCAACAAAGATGGACTACCGTGGGAGTGTCTAGTAATATTTTGGAAGCTTCCTATCAAGCAGTAGTAGAAGGAATTGAATACGGTTTATATCTGCTGCAAAACAATAAACTAGAATTATCGGGTCAATTTTGTCCTTTGGGAATAATTTAGGGAACAGTTATCGGTCGTCAGTATTCAGGAGTCAGTATTCAGGAGATTATTTTTATTTATTCTTCCCCCGCAACGCGCACGCAGTGACCCCCCCACACCTCACACCCCACTTCCTGCTACCCTTTCTGGGATTGAATGTTTCCTAGGATAATAATCTAGTGGCCAGAGAATTTTGCCAACGACGAGCCAAGGCCCGCAGATACATATTAACGGGAAACTGATAATATTCGATCATTAACCAGAGTAAACAAATAGCATGGCAAATCAAGGTTAAAATCGACCAAAATAGAGGCACCCATGACAAAGGACTACCCTCGACTGGAGGAAAAAGATAGGCACCCGTAGCCACAATTGCTGTGGGAAAAATCACAAATCCTAAACCGATAATTAAGTAAAAACCTGCCATCTCCATGCCTTCTCTCGGTAAACCCTGCCAATACTTACCATTCCAATACCAAGTTAAGGGTAATTGACTATCGGCCATTTTTAAAACCTGTTGTTCTAAATTAGCAGTAAAAATGTGTTGACAAAAGTTACAAGCATAGGCTTCCATTAGTGTTAAAGCTGCAATTTTACCATGGCGACAGACGGGACAAGAATAGGTATCGTGATAGTTTAATCGGGTTGGCTCGGTCATCGAAAATTTTGGGTCTGAAACCCCGTCGTTCTACGACGGCTTTACTGTTAAATATTAACACATTTACGAAATATATGCTAAAATGCTCCCCATGGAAAAAGCCTATTCTT
>VYKO01000142.1_pt1 | contig 15555 bp, 16 predicted proteins | sample 5114561 | NCBI WGS metagenome assembly VYKO01 (sample SAMN12291811, study PRJNA351875) | freshwater metagenome | isolation source: freshwater lake | place: USA: Michigan, Baseline Lake | collected 2011-08-08 | reverse complement strand
GGAGGTTATTTCGTGGCTAGTTGTGGCGGCGTTACTGTCGAACAACTAAAAAAATACGTCGAGAACCAAAACTCCCCGAAAGTGGAAACGCTACCGCGTTAGTTTTATTCTGGTCGCGATTCATCTCCCGTTAACCGCTACGCAGTTTAACGGGAGTCCTCTCGCGACCTTGAGATAGGCTGTTCTGCATTTAAACTAGATCTCTTGCATAAAAAGCTCTCGGCGTGGCTGATGGGCAAAGAGTGAAAAATTACAAGGTTTCTTAATATTAATTAACAATAATCTCGTCGGCGCTGTCGGGTTGGTTCATTTCCGCTAGGGTTTGCCAACCTGATTGCCAGAGATTCGCGTCTTGCAACTGTTTAGCATTAATCCAGAAGCGGACAGTCGGATCGCAGGAAGCGACTAATTCGGCAAAAACCCATTGACCGCGATTTTGACGATTGACCACTTGAAAATGTCGCCAGCCCCATGTTTTTTGTTTTGCCGTCCATTTTGATCCCAAGAGATGGGGATATTTCTGTTTTTTGGGCATAAAAGTTAAGACATCTGAGTTCGGGATAGGCTAAAACCCTTATATTATCCTATGTCTGCCAACCCGATTCTTTTCCCGGAGCAAGGAGAGGAAAAATTATCGGGGCGCTTAAGTGCGCCCCAGTTTTGGCTAATAACCGCGCCAAACACCCACTAAAACCCCTTGCACTTGTACTTGTTCAGTATTGGCTGTAATTGGTTGATATTTTTGATTAGAGGGTTGGAGAGTGATGATTTCTCCTTCTTGGTAGAAACGTTTTAAAGTAGTGCCGTGGCCTTCGACTCTAGCGGCGACGATTTCCCCATTGGACACCGCTTCATTACCCGTGAGAGAACGCATAATCACCAGATCCCCATCGGCAATATGATCCTCGATCATACTGTCTCCAGAAACGCGCAGAGCATAACAGTCTTGACTGCGTTGCAACAGGTTAGAAAGATCGAGTTTTTCTTCCACATCGGTGAAGGGTTCCACTAAACCACCAGCAGCGATCGCACCGAGAACCGGTAAACCTTGCACTGGTTGTTTGAGAATCCGCAGGGTGCGTGCTTTTCCTTCTGTCCAATCAATATAGCCTTTGGCGCGTAAACGTTCTAAACGGCTTTGAATCGGTGCGGGAGAGCGTAAATTCATCGCTCGCATCATTTGCCGGATGGAAGGGGCGTGTTGAGTAGTGCGAATATACTCAATTAGCCAGTCGTACAACTCCTGTTGCGCTTGAGTAAGGGTTTCGAGGTTAGTCATGATCTATTTTCCTATCCTTGGGTTAAGATAATTTGTACTTTAGTTCATTTGTGTTTAACCTAGTACATCTTAACTTCATCGGCTGACTAAATCAACTGGTTATTAGATCTCTTGCAAAAATCAAAAATTGTCGTGGTTGGTTAGGAGTCGGTCGTCAGCCTTGAATCAGTTATCAGTTATCAGTTATCAGTTATCAGATGCGAGTTACAGCGTTTCTCAGATAGATGAGGTTCGTTCTTGCGGCTAAAATACTTGATTAGCAAGGGTTAATCTGTGCTTCACCTTGACGAGAAAGGCTGTATCGGTTCACTGATTACTGATTACTGTTCACTGATAACTGAAAAGTTTCCCCACTTCCCCACTTCATAATTAATAATTCATAATTCCCTCTCCCTGCTCATAGACAGTCTTAATGAGTAATTTAGATAGTCAACAGCTTATCTTCTGACCTAGCACTTTTTTTTAAAAAGTATCATTAATTTTTAAGTAGTCGGACATAAATTCTGTTGTCTATCTTAAGAAATGTAAATTGCCGCAATTCTTCCTGACGACCGACGACCGACGACCGACGACCGACTCCTTACCCCACCCACAGTTAACTTTACTTTTGTCCAACTACTTATTTATCAATTCTCAATATTAATTAACCCCAGTGTCGGTTGCTGGCAAACTCAGCAGCGTATTAAGAAAAAATAACGAATTGCTAGAAAGCCGAGAATCTGGATAATGATCGAGGTGGAGACAGAAAAATTGCTCTACTTAAGCCTGTCTGCCGTAAGCGTCCAATAGTAGATAGGGAGTCAAAAGCGACGCTCAAAGAAGATCCTTCGGTTGTCAGGGAAACGAGAGGATATTTAGTGCGAAATTGAGCCGTAAAAAAACTTAAAATCCCGACAAATATCGTAAAAACTAAGGGGAACACATGACCAAAAAAACCTATGCAACCATAGACGGTAACGAAGCTGTTGCGCGCGTTGCCTATCGTCTCAGTGAAGTAATCGCTATTTATCCTATCACTCCCTCCTCGCCTATGGGTGAATGGTCCGATAGTTGGGCGGCCGAACGCAGAGCTAATCTCTGGGGAACCATCCCTTCCGTAATCGAAATGCAGAGCGAAGGTGGGGCAGCGGGAACCCTGCACGGAGCGCTACAAACAGGAGCTTTAACTACTACTTTCACTTCCTCGCAGGGATTATTATTAATGCTCCCCAACTTCTACAAAATTGCGGGGGAATTAACCTCTTCAGTGGTTCATGTGGCGGCCCGTGCTTTAGCAGCCCAAGGATTGTCAATTTTTGGGGATCATAGTGATGTCATGTCTGCCAGAAGTACGGGTTGGGCTATGTTAGCGGCTAATTCCGTTCAAGAAGCTCAAGATCTGGCGGCTATTGCCACAGCTACCACCCTAGAAACGCGGATTCCTTTTCTGCACTTTTTTGATGGTTTTCGTACCAGTCATGAGGTGCAAAAAGTCGAATTAATTAGCGATGAAACTCTCAAAGAACTGATCGATGAAGACCTAATTATTGCCCATCGTCAAAGGGCTTTAACTCCCGATCGACCGGTTTTACGAGGCACGGCACAAAATCCCGATGTTTATTTCCAGGCAAGGGAAAGCGTCAATCCTTTCTATTATGCTTGTCCCGATATAACTCAAAAAATTATGGATCGTTTTGCCCAATTAACAGGACGGCAATACCATCTCTATGAATACCACGGTGCGCCCGATGCCGAAAGAGTGATTATTCTAATGGGATCGGGAGGGGAAACCGTCCATGAAACCGTTGATTATCTCAATCAAAATGGGGCTAAAGTTGGGGTTTTAAAAGTTCGTCTCTATCGTCCCTTTGCCGCCGAAAAATTACTGGCAGCTTTGCCCACCACGGTGAAAAAAATAGCCGTTTTAGATCGCTGTAAAGAACCCGGTGCCGGGGGCGATCCGCTATATTTAGACGTGGTAAATGCCTTTATGGAAGACTACGAAGGCAAGCTGCCGAAAATTGTGGGAGGACGCTACGGTTTATCTTCCAAAGAATTTACTCCGGCCATGATTGCTGGTATATTTGATAACTTAAGTCTCGACAAACCGAAAAATCACTTCACTATTGGTATCGTTGATGATCTCACCTTTACCAGTCTGGAATATGACCGCAGTTTTTCCACCGAACCGGACGAAGTAGTGCGGGCGGTTTTCTACGGTTTAGGTTCCGATGGTACGGTGGGAGCTAACAAAAATTCAATTAAAATTATCGGTGAAGATACTGATAATTATGCCCAGGGTTATTTCGTCTATGATTCCAAAAAATCTGGGTCTGTCACCGTTTCTCACCTACGCTTTGGCCCCCATCCGATTCGCTCTACCTATTTAATCACTGATGCTAACTTTATCGCCTGTCATCAGTGGGAATTTGTCGAACAATTTGACCTGCTAGAAACCGCTAAATCGAACTCAATTTTTCTCCTGAATAGTCCCTATCCACCGGAGGAGGTATTTAGTCACTTACCCCGCAATCTCCAGCAAACTATCATCGATAAAAATCTGCAAGTTTATACGATTAATGCCACTCAAGTAGCCAAAGAAGCGGGGATGGGCAGTCGGATTAATACCGTGATGCAGGTGTGTTTCTTTGCCCTAGCGGGGGTTTTGTCTCGGGAAGATGCGATCGCACAAATCAAAAAAGCTATCCGCAAGACCTACGGCAAGAAAGGCGAAGAAATCGTGCAGATGAACATCAAAGCTGTGGATTCTGCCCTAGAACACCTCTATCAAGTGCCAATTCCCGCCACTGTCACCCCGGAAGCTTTTGAATTAAGACCTTCGATTCCCGACACCGCACCCGCTTTCGTCCGAGAAGTCCTCGGCAAAATTATCGCCCGTCACGGGGATGAATTGCCCGTTAGCGCCCTTCCCAACGATGGTACTTATCCCACCGCCACTAGCCAATGGGAAAAACGCAATATTGCCCAAGAAATCCCCGTTTGGGACGCTGATGTCTGTGTTCAGTGCGGTAAATGCGTTCTCGTTTGTCCCCACGCCGTTATTCGCTCAAAAGTCTATGATGAGGCCGAATTAGCCACGGCCCCGGAAACCTTTAAAGTCGCTAATGCCAAGGATCACGACTGGAAAGGGCTAAAATTCACCATCCAAGTGGCCGCCGAAGATTGTACCGGTTGCGGTATCTGCGTTGATGTTTGCCCCGCTAAAAACAAATCGCAACCGCGTCTAAGAGCGATTAATATGGCTCCCCAATTGCCCCTGCGGGAACAGGAACGAGTTAACTGGGATTTCTTCCTTAATTTGCCTAATCCAGACCGTTCAAGCCTAAATCTTAATAAAATTAACCATCAGCAAATGCAGGAACCTCTCTTTGAGTTTTCCGGTGCTTGTGCCGGTTGTGGTGAGACTCCCTACGTTAAATTGGTCAGTCAGCTATTTGGCGATCGCATGATAGTGGCTAATGCCACCGGTTGTTCATCTATCTACGGAGGTAATTTACCGACAACACCCTGGGCAGTTAACGCTGAAGGTCGCGGTCCAGCTTGGTCGAATTCCCTCTTTGAAGATAATGCCGAATTTGGCTTAGGATTCCGAGTTTCCATCGATAAACAGGCAGAATTTGCCGCCGAACTGTTAGCAACCCTCGCTAGTGAAATCGGAGAAAGTCTAGCGGCAGATATTCTCAATTGTCACCAAGTCGATGAAGCGGAAATTTACGAACAACGGCAACGGGTAGAGGCCTTAAAATCCCGTTTAGGGCAATTAACCCCGACCACGCAGGTGAAAATGTTGTTATCCGTGGCCGATTATCTGGTCAAGAAAAGCGTCTGGATTGTCGGGGGTGACGGTTGGGCCTACGACATCGGTTACGGTGGCTTAGATCACGTTTTAGCTAGTGGTCGCAATGTGAATATTTTGGTCATGGATACGGAAGTTTACTCGAATACGGGCGGCCAGGCCTCGAAAGCTACTCCCCGCGCCGCCGTAGCTAAATTTGCTTCTGGTGGCAAACCAGGACCGAAAAAAGACCTCGGTTTAATGGCCATGACCTACGGTAACGTCTATGTGGCCAGCGTGGCTATGGGGGCAAGAAACGAGCAAACTATCAAAGCTTTCCTAGAAGCGGAAGCTTACAACGGGCCATCGCTAATTATCGCCTATTCTCACTGTATTGCTCACGGGATCAACATGACCACCGCCATGAACCATCAAAAAGAAGTGGTGGAAAGCGGTCGCTGGTTAATGTACCGTTATCATCCCGATTTAGCTAAAGAAGGCAAAAATCCCCTGCAATTGGACAGCCGTGAGCCTAAGCTTACCGTAGCGCAAACTCTCTACTCGGAGAATCGCTTTAAGATGTTGGCCACCAGTAAGCCGGAGGAAGCTAAACGTCTCCTCAAAGAAGCACAAGCAGATGTGGACACACGCTGGCAAATGTATCAGTATTTAGCAGCAAAAGGTACAGGGAGCAAGGAATAGTTATGAATCTACACACTACCTACATGGGTTTGCAATTGCGATCGCCGCTAGTCATCGGTGCGGCCGCACCCTTGAGCGAGGATATCGACAATATCAAGAAAATGGAAGACTTCGGAGCCGCTGCCGTGGTTTTACACTCCTTTTTCGAGGAGCAGATTAAACAGGAAAGACTGGCTTTACACCATCATTTTACCCACGGAGCCGAGAGTTTTGCGGAAGCTTTGACTTATTTTCCCGAACCGGAGGTTTTTCACATTGGTTCCGAGGAATATCTCAACCATATTCGCAAAGCCAAAGAAATGGTCGATATTCCCATTATTGCCAGTCTCAACGGTGAGACCTCTGGGGGATGGTTGGAGTATGCCATTCAAATTCAACAAGCGGGCGCTGATGCTTTGGAGTTGAATGTTTATTATGTTCCTAACGACCTGGAATTAACCGGAAATCACGTCGAACAAAACTATATTGATATCCTCAAAATTGTCAAATCGGAGGTATCAATTCCTGTCTCGATGAAGTTAAGTCCCTACTTTAGCAATACGGCCAATATGGCTAAACAATTAGCGGAAGCGGGGGCCGATGGGTTGGTATTATTTAACCGTTTCTATCAGCCGGATATCGACTTAGAAACCTTGGATGTTCACCCCAATATTATCCTCAGTAATCCCCAAGCAATGCGTTTACCCCTGCGCTGGATTGCCATGCTTTACGGTCGTGTACCGACGGATTTTGCCGCTACCAGTGGTATTCATAACGCCATCGACGTGATCAAAATGATGATGGTGGGGGCAAAAGCGACTATGTTAGTTAGTGTTTTATTACGCCACGGTTTGGAGGAAATTATCAAGATCGAACAGGGTTTATTGCATTGGTTGGAAGAAAATGAGTATGAATCGATCGAGCAGTTAATTGGCAGTATGAGTCAAATGAATTGCCCAGATCCTAGCGCTTTTGAACGGGTACAGTACATGAAAGCTCTGCAAAGTTACGAACCTGTTTGGAAACGTTTTCAAACCACCAGCAAATAAAAGTGGGAAGTGGGGAGCTTTTTTCAGCGATCAGTAAACAGTAAACAGTAATCAGTGAACAGTAAACAGTAAACAGTAATCAGTTATCAGTTATCAGTGAACTGATAACTTAAGTAGGTAGGCGTTAAAAATTATCAGACACCCCCCTTATCAAGGGGGGATTAAGGGGGGATCGAACCTAAAATCCATTTTTAATTTAATTATAACCAGCTACTTAACTGAAACCTGAAAACTAACATCTGATAACTAACATCTGATAACTGATAACTGATAACTGATAACTGATAACTGATAACTGATAACTGATAACTGATAACTGATAACTGACTCCCGACAAAGAAAAAAAATCCTGGAGGATATAACCATGAGCGAGAATCAAAGGAAAAAAATTGGTATTCTGACCAGTGGTGGCGATTGCCCGGGGTTAAATGCGGTAATTCGTGCCGTGGTGAAAGCATCAAAACTCAAGGGTTGGGATGTGTACGGCATTCCCTACGGGACCGACGGTTTTATGCAGATTGCCGAGGGAAAATATCACCCCCAAGATTTGATCCTGACTCACCATGGCTATAACCTGCCCGGGATATTGAAAGGATTAGACGTTTTGCAGTTTCTTAGTGGTAGTGTCTTGGGTTCTTTGAGCAAAGGACATCCCGAAAACCCAGAAATTGCCACGAAAATCCTGCAAGGATACGAAATGCTGGGATTAGATGCCCTGATCGTCGTCGGGGGCGATGGGAGCATCGATATCATCTACGATCTCGCCCAGAAAGGCAATTGGAATATTATCGCGGTTCCCAAAACCATCGATAATGACGTTCCCTATACGGAATGGGCCGTCGGTTTTACCACTGCCGTCGATATCGTCACCCAAGCTTTGTATGATCTCACCTTTACCGCCGCTAGTCACGAAAGGGTGATGATTGTGCAGGTGATGGGTAGAGATGCCGGTCATTTAGCCCTTCATGCTGGGATTGCTGGGGGTGCCGATGCGATTTTTATTCCCGAATTAACCCCTGCTCTCACTCCCGAAATTATCGACGGTTGTTGTCGTCATTTGGCAGAATTACGCGCTCAAGGTCGTCAATTCGCTCTCATTGTAATTTCTGAGGGTGTTAAAAACGAAAATAACCAAAAAGAGAAGTATATTGCCGATTATTTAGAAAAATTGATAGTTGACAAAACTCGCTCTTTGTGCGTTACCGATCCCGTCTTCTGTTATCTCAATTCCATGGATGTGCGGGCCATGTCTTTGGGACACCTGCAAAGAAGTCGTCCTCCTTTGGCCATGGATCGACTGTTAGCCACGGCTTTCGGCATTAAGGCTGTAGAATTAATCGAACAGGGAAAACTCGATCGCGTGGTGATTTGGCGCGGGGGACAAGTGCGTAGTTTGCCCCTGAAACCAGTGATCAAAATTATCAAACAATGCCATCAAGAGAATCGCTGTGCCTATCCCGTGGATCCTGATGGTTTCGTCGTCAAAACGGCCCGTTCTTTGGGAATTTACCTAGGGGAAAATACCACAACCGAGACGGCAGTGGTTCCGCAAGCTGTGGAGGTGTTGGTTTAGTTATAATAAAGCGAGAAGGGTTGCTCATACCTTCTCGCTTGGTTAATTGGTTAAGATATTTAATTCTGATTGCTTCTAATCTCCTGAATATCTTGCCAAAAATCGGCTCTTGTCACATTTTTTAAGGTCTGTTGACGTTCTTGAGTATAGTCACCAAAACCCCATCCAGTATCTTGTAAAAAGCGAATAGCATCGACTTGTCCTAATTCTTTAACTAATGCTTGATAGCCTTTTTGTCTTAGCTCAATTGGTGTCATTGTTTTCATCTCCTTGTAATAGCAAAGTTTCCATTAACCAAGTAACAAGATTATCCAATTTTACTTGCGATAATTTACTGTATTTTATGGCTTTTCTAAGTAATCTGTCATCAGTGATTAACAATACATCTATTCTAGCATATTCGGCGCAAGCGATGTGAAAAGAATCATAAAGATCAAATCCTAAATATATAACCAATACTGTTTAACTGTTGTCCCATTCTTCATCACTAATACCCGCTTGTTTGAGAATTTCCTTAACTAAATCTATAGAGATTTCTTGATTTCCATGAGGGTTAGGGATGCGAATTTTATGTTGACCCTTTTTCATAAATTGATGTTTACTACCAGAAAAAGGTCCTGTGTAACCTAAAGCTTTCAATTTTCTGATTAATTTTCTGCGAGAAATTGCTGATGGCATAACTAAACTTCTGCAACTGTTGTAACTTTAATTTCTAATCCATCTATGATAGGTAAAGGGTCGCCATCTTGTAATTTTAAAATGATCCATTCTTCTAGAACTTCTAGTAAGTCTTGACGGCATTCTTCAACGGTCAAGCCATTTCCCCAAACGCCTTGAAAGCCTTCTATTTCAGCAAACCAAGTACCGTCATTTAGCCTTTTGTATTGTGCTTGCTGTAAGGCTTTTTCATAATAATTGGGTAAGATCATTTTCTTCTCTAAATCTCCATAATATGTAACTACAAGGATTATAAAGCAAATAATATAGTGGTACAGGCACACTTCGGCAAGCGGTTATTGAGCGTAGTCGAAATGCAGTGCAAGTCTTGCCTGTAACAGGCTGGAAGCTTGTACTACTATTTAAGGCGATCGCATTTAATCCCTGTCAAATCATAGAATTATTCTGCCATCAAATCATAGTCCATCACATAATCACATAAATCACAGTCAAGACGATTTACCCCCAATCCCATCACACAAAGCCCTATCCTCCTCCCTGACACCAGAATTAGGATTGTGCAAATAAGCCCGTACCCAAGCGCAACTACGCCCCATTAAAGCGTCTAAATCCCAACCATTGACTGCCAGAAGCCAAAGTCTTGCCGTCGGGGCTGAAACTGACGCTATTGACAAGGTTATCATGCCCCTTGAGGGTGCGGATTTCCTTGCCTGTCTCTAGATTCCACAGTTTGATGGTGTTGTCAGCACTGCCAGAAGCCAATGTCTTGCCGTCGGGGCTAAAATTAACGCTATAGACACTACTATTATGCCCTTCTAAAGTATAGCGTTCACTTCTCACCCCATTTCTCGCCGCCGGTTCAGCAATAGCTAATCTTAACTCACTTTCATCCATATCCGTTAACATCTTGCTATACTGATCATGGATTTTTCCTAAACTGGGATAAGGACTTAATTTATCTAAAAAATCCGCCCTCATCGTCATCACAATTTTAACCCAACTATCATTCTTTTCAATTAAATTAACCAAACTTTTAATAAAAATATCCGTTTCTGTCTTCGGTGTACGAGTAAATAATTCCTCAAATTGATCAATAAAAATAAACCATAAATCAGAATTATTTTTTAATCCTTTAACCACCTTAATTAAAGTATCTTCCTTAACAGCTTGTGCTAATTTCGCTTGAGATTGTGTATATCTATTCCCTAAAAGACAACCATAAAAAGACTCAAAGGGATTAACATCAGGAACAAAAGTTAAATTAACCAATCTATTCGCGCCAAAATCATCCTTTAACTTAGGAATTAAACCCGCTTGCACGAGAGAAGATTTACCACTTCCCGACGCACCTAAAAGCAATAAAACATTCTTTTGCTTTAAATATAGCGGTTCTCGCATATGTGCGGCACACTTAAACCTTTGCTGATTAAGCTGCTCAGGATCGGCAATGTACCTCTTGTGAATCAGAAACGCTATAATCGGTTAACTCAATAATCCAATTATCTCGCCCAAAAAACCTATCCTTATCATCTACCTCAAACTTCCTTAAACCCAAATAAGGTGAACCCGTAATTAAAGTTTGAGCCTGAATCTCAACTCCTGACTTTTGGGTAATAATATATTGATTGATTACACCGCCACTAATATCACCCGCAATTCCCTTAAATTCACCATCACCAATAAGACCTTTAACATCACCCCCTATTTCTGAATAATAACTTTTATCAGTCATTTTTGCTACCCCAAAATTATTCTTTTCAAGTTAACTTTAAATTGCAGTTTTAGAATTAGCACTCTTTAAGGACTTCCTACTAAACCAAACAATTTAGCCAAACCGCCTAAAATCGTTACAATTAAAGCAACTAAAATCCCTCGACTGACGAACTCTTGATTCTCTAAGCGCTTTTCCAAGCCATCAATTTTTCCCTCTAGACGCTTCTCACTACCATCAATTTTTCCCTCTAGACGCTTCTCAATACCATCGATTTTTTCCTCCAGACGCTTCTCGACACCATCAATTTTTTCCTCCAGACGCTTCTCGACACCATCGATTTTTTCCTCCAGACGCTTAATTTCACCTTTAACTTCACTAAGTTCAATCTTAATATCAGTAACATCTTTTTGAAGATTGTCTAACTTTTGATTGATTTGAATTAGAAAATCTTTAAGTTCTACCTCAACAGTAATTGACATAAATTTCCCTCCTAAATAATCCTCAACTAATTAATGTTCTGACTAATATTTCCACCACTAATATCTCCTGCAATTCCCTTAAAAGTACCATCTCCCACCATTCCTTTAATATCACCACCAACATTAATATTATACTTACCTGTAGCAAATTCTTCAGGTTTTAATTGCTTAAGTAATTCTTCTGCTGTCTTAATAACCTCTGCATCTCTATCAATTTTTGCTTCAAGTAACTCTTCTTTGAGCAGTGTTTTTACCCCCTCTGAATCTGGTTTTTTCTCATGTTTATCGACGATATCACTATCATCTGTTTTCCCTTTTTCTGCAAATTTCTTCTTAATCAACGCTTTTAAACCCTCATAAGCATCCTTAACGGCTGTTCCTGCCGTATCCTTAGCAGCAGCCGCCGCACCAGCAGCCAACGCAGCGAGAATTAGAGAAATCGGTTCCATTGCCTGAGACTCCAAATTAGATATTGCTGACTCAATCTTAGATCAAAGCAAAGTATCTGACGCAATTATGGCGCAGGTATTGGGCGCGGATGGCTTGCTCGTCGGGGTTGTTGGCTACTACTGCCAGTTGCACATAGGTGGGATAGTAGCGACAGAAGGTGTAAATCCCACTGTCATCTAGGAGCCATTGGGTGAAGATGCCCTGCTTGTTCGGTAAAAATCGTTCGCACTGAGGGATGATTTCGACGGGATAGCCGAAAATCTGGACAAAACTGGGAGTAGCAGTCCTCTAGATGCGCCCAATCAAGCGCACACTCAGTATGAAAAACGTTGTCATGAAAATTGCTCAAATTCACTTTAACCTAGATTTGTAGAAGTTGGATTAAATTATCTCAAGGGAACAAAACCAGCTTTTTCAATTAATTCCTGTCCTTGATCGGTTAATAGTAAATTAGCGTAAGCTTCCCCCGCTTGTTCGTCTAATTGACCATTTTGTTTGATAATAACAAAAAGACGACGGGTGATCGGGTATTCTCCCTTTTGAAAAGCTAATTCATTCAGTTGATTACGCTTCTGGGGACATTGGGAAGACGGGATCGAAGGTTCTTGATAGGGGGCAACTAACTTATTTTCGCTTTTACCGAGGGGTAAAGTTTTAATTCCACACTGGGGAACTACTTCCGGTGCAGAAGCATAGTAAATTCCTCCCGGATTTTGGGAAACCTTTCTGAGAGCGGGAGTTGTACTATAAATGTACTGAGTGCTACTCCCAAAATCGGCTTTTTCTAAAACCTGATCGATAAAAAATTCCACGGTTCCCCCATCTTCCTTGCGTCGGGAATAGGGAATAATGGCTAAATTAGGCCCGCCCACTTGCTGCCAATTGCTAATTTTTCCTGTATAAATATCTTTTAACTGGGTAATTGTTAGACCGGAAACCGGTAAATCGGGATGAACCGCGATCGCAATTCCATCGATAGCCACGGGAACCTCTTTTAAGGTCAATCCCCGTTGTTGAGCGCGTTGTATTTCCTCATCTTTGAGCGATCGAGATGCTTGGGAAAAAGCCAATTGATTCTCGATTAACATCCGAATACCGCTGCCGGTGCCGGGGGTTCCCGTAGTGGGATCGGTATAGACGAGGCGAAATTTCGGCCAGACTTGCTGGATGATAAAGTCCACTTTCTTGCGAATCGGGGCCCAAGTGGTACTTCCCCCGTAGTTAAATAATCCTTCCGGGACATTTTTAACCGCAGCTAACGTTTCGGAAATTTGATTATTCGAGGAGGAGGAAGAAGAAAAATTAGATCGATCATTGAAATTGGGAAAGGTTTTGTTGAGCAACCACCAAGCAATTCCTCCTAAAAGTGCCGATGTCACCATAACCGTCAACAGCAGGGGAAGAATTTCATTTTTCTGGGACATAAAATCAGGATCAGGCTTCGGACTACTTTAATGATAATACCAGCTTTTTTTAATGACCCTAGCTTTTACAATTCTGTCGGGTTGTGCCAAGGGTTAAGGATAAACCATAGAGACACGAACAACAGAAAGGAGAGGACAGATTCGATGAGTAAAACCTATCAGATAAAGGACAAGATAGCGATATAACCTGCTTGAGCATCTTCTCCTGTTGACTGGCTACAGATCTTCGAACAGCAAAAAACTTGAACAACAAAAACTAGAAAAGCAAGGGATGGAGGCAACCCCATCCCCAAACTAGACAATTAGGCTATTCTTTTTTATACATCACCTCCACCACGGTATGTACGTTACCTCTGGGATGAAAATCTCCCTTAACTTTCATCTGCAAGGGTTCGCAAGCGGCCACCAAATCATCTAAAATTTGGTTAATTGCTTCTTCGTGGGAAATATAACGATCGCGATAACTATTAATATAAAGTTTAATCGCCTTTAATTCCATCACCTTTTGATCGGGAACGTAGCTAAGATAAATAGTGGCAAAATCGGGATAACCGGAAAAGGGACACTTACAGGTATATTCCGGCAGAGTGATCTGAATATCGTAATTTCTGCCAGGACGTGGATTGGGGAAAGTAATTAATGTTCCTTCGGCAATTTCTCTTTCCCCGTACTTAACTTCAATTTTTTCGGAAGACTGAACCATGTTTTTTCCTAACTAGACACTGTTTCCTATCATAGCTGGAATATTCTGTCGAGAGGCGTTACCGAATCAACAGTTGACATCCTCGCGGTTCTGACTAAACGCTTCTTGTACTTGTTGCGCGCGACTTTTTACCCGGACAAGCTTTTCTGAACGGAACCCCCTAAGCCGAGTTTTCAAGGTGCTGTCCGCCCACTTGGTTGTCGAGACGGTCTTTTTAATTCTAACGTAAAGCCAACCTAGAACGGCGGGGTTTCCCACCCAAAATTTTCGATGAAAGAATGCCGAGAAGACAATGCAGACTTAAAATCAGCCAAGTCGAATTTTCAGGTAAAAAATGCTCTATGATTAAGTCTAAAGATACTGTAAAACTGGTTTCATGCTCTCCGAGATTAAAAACATAGCCGAGAGTCTCGCACCCCGATTAGTGGAGATTCGCCGCCACATTCACGCGAATCCAGAGTTAAGTGGGCAAGAATATCAAACGGCCGCCTATATTGCCGGAGTTTTGTCTTCCTGTGGTCTATCGGTGCAGGAAGCGGTGGGAAAAACGGGAGTTAAGGGAGAATTGGCGGGAAAAGGCAGTGATCGGAGAATTTTAGCTATCCGCGCCGATATGGATGCCCTGCCGATCCAAGAAAGAACCGATTTAGACTTTGCTTCCCGTAAACCGGGGATTATGCACGCCTGCGGTCACGATGTTCATGCTACCGTCGGTTTAGGGGTGGCGATGGTGCTTTCCCGTCTCTCGGAACCTTTGCAGGGAAAAATACGCTTTCTCTTTCAACCAGCAGAGGAAATCGCCCAGGGGGCCAGTTGGATGATCCGGGAGGGGGTGATGCGGGATGTCAGCGCCGTTTTGGGGCTGCACGTTTTCCCCTCGATTCCGGCCCGATCGATCGGGGTTCGTTACGGGGCCTTAACTGCAGCTGCCGACGATCTGGAGATTTTTATTCAAGGGGAATCTGGCCACGGGGCCCGTCCCCACGAGGCGATCGATGCTATCTGGATCGCCTCGCAAGTAATCACCACTTTGCAACAGGCAATTAGTCGGACTCAGAACCCTTTGCGTCCCATTGTTCTCACCATCGGGCAGATTAGCGGTGGTCGCGCCCCCAACGTCATCGCCGATCAGGTACGCATGGCAGGAACCGTGCGATCGCTGCACCCAGAAACCCACGCCCATCTCCCGGAATGGATCGAGAGTTTGGTCACGAATGTCTGTAGCACATATAACGCTAAATGTCAAGTAAAATATCGTCGGGGCGTGCCATCGGTGCAAAATGACCAATTTTTAACCCGGTTAGTCGAAGAAGCCGGTTTAGAAGCTTGGGGACAGGATCGGGTTTTAATTCTCTCGGAACCCTCCATGGGGGCCGAGGATTTTTCCCTTTATTTGCAACAGGCCCCGGGGACAATGTTCCGTCTGGGAGTGGGTTCTCCTAATCTCCTTAATCCCCCCCTTCACCATCCGGAATTTTTAGTGGATGAGTCGGCAATTCTGACGGGAGTGATTACTTTAGCCTACGCGGCCTATAAATATTGGCAACGGCAAGATTAAACCGGTTTTTCAAGATAATTTTATGGAAATTTGGGAAGATTTAGCTATTATAGCTTGGACGGAATTGCTGCTGGATAGTTTTGACATCCTCACCGCCGTAAACGGACGGTGATTCCCAAACCTCACGATTTAGGTTTCTGCTTCTTTCCCTTGCGGGGTTCCGCACCTGCCTTAACAGATTTACTCTGTTCT
>VYKO01000132.1_pt1 | contig 15889 bp, 18 predicted proteins | sample 5114561 | NCBI WGS metagenome assembly VYKO01 (sample SAMN12291811, study PRJNA351875) | freshwater metagenome | isolation source: freshwater lake | place: USA: Michigan, Baseline Lake | collected 2011-08-08 | reverse complement strand
GGCTATGTAGAAGATAGAGATATTAACGCCGCTATCAACATTCTCAAAAAGGGACTAAGTACGGTAGGGCATACCGAAACTAATACGCTTGGGGAGAGATTCCCTCTGGTTTGGCTGGATACGTCCTGCCAGATTAAGGAAACTCAGTGAACCAAGAATCCCTCGCATGAGAGCGACGGGAGTGTCAATACAATTGTAGCGGTATCTACTATCAGCCCCTGTTTGAGAATGGTTCCACGGTTTATCAGGTGGTTCGCTTCTAATCGGTTTCTTCTTCATCAATAATTGCCGATCGATCTAATAATAATAAATCTCGCAGGCGATCGGTATCTAATTCTGTTAACCAATTTTCTCCAGCATCTACGGTTTGTTCCGCTAATTGTTTCTTGCTTTCAATCATCTCATTAATGCGTTCCTCTAGGGTTCCCGTACAGATGAATTTATGTACCTGAACATTGCGTTTTTGTCCGATGCGGAAAGCGCGATCGGTGGCCTGATTTTCTACGGCCGGATTCCACCAACGATCGATATGAAAAACGTGATTAGCGCGGGTTAAATTTAATCCTGTTCCCCCCGCTTTGAGGGAGAGAATAAAAATCTTTGGTCCCTGGGGATCATTTTGAAAGCGCTCGATCATTTCTACCCGATCTTTTGTTTTGGTAGAACCGGAGAGAAATAATATTTCCTCGGCTAATTTTTTCTGGAGATGGGTTTGTAGGAGTTTTCCCCACTCGGCAAATTGTGTAAAAATTAAAGCTCGATCGCCTTCTGCTATCACTTCCTCTACCATGGCTTCTAAACGTAATAATTTTCCCGATCTTTGACTGGTTTCTAAACTATTTTCTTTCAAAAAATGGGCGGGATGATTACAAATTTGTTTTAGTTGCATTAGCAAGGTTAAAATTAATCCATGTTTCTGAATTCCTTGAATTTCTTCAATTTTCTGGAGCGTTGTCTCGACTAATTGTTGATAAAGTTGTCCCTGTTCTTTCGATAAACCACAAAAAATATTCATTTCCTGTTTTTCTGGTAAATCTTCAATAATAGTTTTATCGGTTTTTAATCTCCGTAAAATAAAGGGACGGACAAGGGAACGTAAATTATGCAGGGATTCTTGATCGCCGTATTTTTCAATAGGAAGGGCAAAACGACGCTGGAAAAATGTTTGAGTTCCTAAAAAATTGGGATTGAGAAAATCCAAAATTGACCATAATTCCGTCAGGCGATTTTCTACGGGAGTTCCCGTTAAGGCAATCCGAAATCCTGCGGGTATTTTTCGCACTGCTTGGGATTGTTTAGCCGTAGAGTTTTTAATATTTTGAGCTTCATCTAAAACTAAACCTTGCCATTGTACTGCTTCTAAAGTGGACAGATCGCGATAGATTAAAGGATAACTGGTAATAACAACCGATTTATTTTTTACCTCTTGAGCAAAAGCTTTACCTTTTAATCTTTTTTCGCCATGATGCACAAAAACAGCCAGGGTGGGAGCGAATTTTCTTAATTCATGTTCCCAGTTATTGACCACAGAAGTGGGAGCCACCACTAACACGGGATTAACTAACATATCCTGTTCTTTTAATGCTAGTAAAAAAGCGATTAATTGCGGGGTTTTTCCTAAACCCATATCATCGGCTAAACAAGCACCTAAACCCCACTTTTCTAGGAAAGCTAACCAACTAACTCCCTTGATTTGATAGGGACGTAATTCCCCCCGAAATTCCCGCGGTGGGTTGATTAATTGAATCCCTTGATTGTTATTTAAATTATCAATTAATTCCTTTAATGCTCCCTCCGCTTGGAAATTGACTACCGGCAGTTTAGCAATTAGATTATTATCTCCTGAACTCAAGCGCAGAGCATCTTCCACCGAGAGATTAAGGGGAGCGATGGTATTATTTAAAATTGCCTGAGCTGCTTTGACATCGGTTGGTTGTAGGATTAACCATTTGCCTCCCACTTCCACCACTGGCGATTTTTTCTCTAATAACTTATCAAAATCTTTTTTCGATATTTCCTGTTCCCCTACCACTAATTTAAGCTGAAAGTTTAACAAACTGGTTAAACTTAATCTTTCTCCTTTTTTGGGGGTGACGGTGGCAGCAATCCTAATTCCTAATCTTTGTTCATTACTACCGGCAGTTAAACCCGTTGGCAAAATTACCCCTAATCCCTGCTCTTGCAATTGCCAAGCGATCGAGCGAATAAACTGATAAACTTCGATCGAATCAAGAGAACATTCTTCCGGGTGTCTCTGCTCTAAACTAATTCTAATCGGTTCGTACAATCGCGCCGCTAATCCCAATCCTTTTAAGAGAATTTCCTGAGGATTATTGACAACTCTTTGATAACTATGATAACTTTCTTTGCCCTCTAACCAAATCAACTTGGCACTAATGAGAAATTCGGGATCATCTAACGCTTGTAAATAATAGGTGAGTTTCCACACTGTCCCTAGACTGGGAGGTTGTAAAGATAAACAGACACGGTATTGATTCTCGATTAATTGGCGATTATTGCCATTAACCAAACTTTCTTGGATAGGAAACACCCAGTTATGATAAGCATTTTCTATACGCTGTAAATTCTTGGCTTCTAAAGCAATGTCATGATGATCACCGCTTAAAGATTGTAGCCAGGGTTTCACCATCAATGAGGGGGAAATATTAACACTACTATCTATCTTTTGTCGCAAACGAGCATCGACAATATTTTTCAAGCAATCGAGAATAATTGTTTGTGGTTCGCTATTTTCTTGATAGGCAAGACAGACCGGGGGGATGGTTTGGATAAACTTAGCTAAACGAGTGCGATCGATGGTACTATCTAGCAGGGGATACCAGCAACTTTCACCCTGATTTATTCCCGCTAAAAATTTCCCCCTTGCTAATAAATCTAAACTCCAACGGTGCAAATACAGCCAAAATCGTAGATCATTGCCGATAAATTCGGCCTTAGCTAGGGGCAATTTCTCCCATAACCGCACTATCATCCCCGCAGAAAAAGTTAATCCCGATACCTGCCATGGTTGCCAAGACAAGGATTTAGCTGTGGGTTCGAGAATTTGCCCCGACAGCAGCGGTAAAAAATATTTTTTCCTTGGGGGAGAATAACTAGGTAAACTGAGCTTGATTGATTCTGGAGAATAGCGGTCAAGCTGAGGAGAAAATTTCTCGATAAATTGGGCTAATGCCCCGGATTCTAGACAAAAAGGATGATTTTCTCTCGTTTCACTTAATTCCTTCCCTTGCCACTGTTCACCCCAAAGAAAAAAAACACTATCTTGCGAACGAATCAGCCAATTACCGTGTAGAGTAGTCATTATAAAATAGGGAAATTCCTCTAAAAAACCTGCTGTTGAAAAGGTAACAAATCTCGTTTGTCGCTTCTTCTGACCTTAAGAGCCTCTAATCTTCTATTTTAGTGGACAAGGGCTGATTTCTCAAGCAGAATCTAGTTCAGCGATTAGCCCCGATCGAATGGGTATTATCAGTAATAATAAATAGAGTTATTTTTAAACTATGTACAAATTGATCGCCCTCACCCTCGTCCTCAGTCTTCCCCTTAACTTCTCCCTAGTTGGTCAGACGGAAGATTTAAACCACCTACAGCAATTATTATCCACCCGAAAATGTCCCCAATGCGATCTGAGCGGTTCGGGGTTAGTGCAATCGAATCTAGCTGGGGCAAAATTAAATGGGGCCAATCTCGTCGGGGCCAATCTTAGTCAAGCTAATTTAAGTGGGGCGGATCTGAGTGGGGCAAATTTAACCGGCGCCTCTCTTTTTGGTGCTAATCTCACTGGAGCGAACTTAACCGGGGCAATCTTGACGGGTGCGGATTTAAGAGGCACTTATCTCAATAATGCTAACCTCGACAACACCAAACTAGACACTGCCTATGTACAGGGTGCGGTGGGAATTCCCAGTAGTGCCGGTACTCCTGAACTATTCTACGGACTAGGAATGGTGGAAGGAAAACAGGGACGCACCAGCGCCGCTATAGAAAATTTTAATAAGGCCTTGACAATTAACTCGGAATATGCTCCAGCCTATCTGGCCCGGGCCATGGCTCACTATCGTCTGGGACAAAATGCTCTAGCGGCCCAGGACGCTCAAATGGCTTCGACTCTCTTTGAACGGCAAGGTAACACCCCCGGTTACGAAGCGGCAGAGAATTTTATTAAAGGCATGGAAATCGCCCTAAAACCGCAAGAACAAGGTGGTGGCAACGCTCAATTAGACCAAATGGTGCAGGGGATTGGTTCTCTGCTCTTACAGTTTGTTTTACCCGCTTTGGGACTGTTTTAATCCTCGTCCGCTGGCTCTTCTAAATGTTCCGAGACCGCGTAATAAAGGTCAAGAACATGATGATCGGCAAGACGATAAAAGACTCTCCGTCCCTGTTTTTGGTATTTAACTAATCTTAAGGCTCTTAGGGTTCTTAACTGGTGGGATACGGCCGATTCACTCATCCCTAAATCGTCGGCTAAATCACAAACACATAATTCTCGCTTGGCTAAAAGCGATAGAATTCTTAGGCGGTTGGCATCCCCCAAAAGGCTGAAAAATTCGGCCATTTTTTGGGCTTTTTCTAGTTCTAATCCCTGCAAGTTCTGGAATTTCCCCTCTTGGTGATGGGATTCCCCGCAAACCGGTGCTATTTTCTCTATGGCCATGTTTTTTCCCGATCGGTTATTAATTCCGATACTTTCCCCTTCTTCCCAATAACTAGGGTTTGCTGAAAGGTTTTTAGATTTATTCAGCAAACCCTAACTAAATTTAACCGCAACCACAGCCCTTGTGTCCACAGCCTTTTTCGTTAACGTGACCATCGGCACAAGCTTGGCAACAGTAGTATTGATCGTTTTTTTCGATGGCATCGGCGATCGATACTACACACAAACAGGATTCACAAGCACATTTCATGGTGGTGACAGCGATCATGGTTACTACCTCTGAACTTCTTTACTGACTTTAGTATAACATCTGAACAGATGTTCATGGATTGAATAAAGTTAAATTTTTCTAAAACTCAGACGGGAAAGTTAGGCGGTTATCTCAAGGGTGAGGTGGGAAGTTATCAGTGATCAGTGATCAGTTATCAGTGGGTAAGTTAACAGTTATCAGATGTGAGTTTTTAATTGTGCAGTATTAAATAGGGTCTGCTGAAAAAGTTTATTGGTGGGGTTAGGAGTCAGGAGTCGGTCGGGGAAGTCAGAATAATAGAATGACCTCGCAGGTCTGGAAGCGGAACCCTTCGAAATCGAAGAGCGAAAGTGCAAGGGTTTTGAGTCCCTCGGATCGATTTCTCAACGTTTGTTTCTGGTACTTTTTTGGCTAAAAAAGTGCCAAAACCGTTTTCTAGCAAGGCTTCCAGTAATTTTCAGCAAACCCTATATAATATAATCTAAGGTAGAAAAAAGTTAAATACTGACTAAACCGCCCAATCATAACAACTGAGCCGACAAATTCTGATGTTATTAGCATTAAAACAACTAACTGTTACCCCAGGCGATCGCCTGTTGTTAACTTCACTCACTTGGCAAGATTATGAAAAAATTCTTGACGAATTGGGAGAGCGACGGTCAATTCGTCTATCTTATAGTCAGGGAACTTTAGAAGCAATGACTCCTCTTTTTATTCATGAAAATACCAAAGTTTTAATCGGGGATTTGGTTAAAGTTCTCCTGGATGAATTAGAGTTAGACTATGAACCCGCCGGATCGACAACCTTTAAAAATCAACAAATGGATCAAGGAATAGAACCAGACGAGTCTTTTTATATCGGAAATTGTGCTGCTATCAGGGGAAAAAAGCGACTTGATTTGGCTATTGATCCCCCTCCCGATTTAGCAATTGAGATTGATATTACTAAGCGAACCCGATTTAATAATTATGAGCGATTGGGTGTTCCTGAATTGTGGCGATATAATGGAGAGAGACTGGAGATCAATGTTTTGCAAGGATCAGAATATGTTGAATCTTGCCAAAGCCGACTATTTTCTCAATTTAATCTAATAGAAAAAATTCCAGAAACGCTACAAAATAGTCAAAAAATAGGTAGTGCCATGGCATTAAAACAATTCCGAATTTGGGTAAAGCAAACGCTTAATCCCTAACTTCAAATCGAGAACGAAGTCAGGGAACTTTTGCCGATGATAATTTAGGGGTTACAGTTTTCGCTTTAAAGCCGCACCTATTCCTAATACTCCTAAACTCAGTAACCCTAGACTTGATGAAGGTTCGGGAACGGAAGTGACAGGAGGTGGCGAAGTAATTTCTAACTGTAGTGTTGGGGAAGCAAAACCTTGGGTAGAAGGGTCAAAATCATTGCGAGTAATGATTACTGTTGCTAGATTATTCGTATCATTCTCTAAAAATCCGACTAATCTAGGATCGGAAAAGCTAATTATTGTACCGTATGGTGTACTTGAAGGATTGAAAGAGAATGTTCCCAGAAAAGTGCTTTGGCTGGAATCAATTGTGTTACCTCCGCCGTTAGCAGGAGCATTATTCCAAGTAATTGTGGATTCGTTCCAGGTTTCTCCAGGATTTCCATCATTCAAACCATAAACATTGTAGGTGAAAGGTGGAGGATTCCAAATATTATTAGTATCGATATAAGTCAGACTCAAGGTGGCGTTACTGATGTTCGATTTATCGATTAAGTTTAGATCAAATCTTAAGTAACCTTTCCTTACGATAAAAGGATCACTCTTGACGTAAATTTGAGAACTTCCGCCAAAATTCGTATTAGGCTCATTGCTGACAACAAAAGCATCTGCACCATTTCCAAAAGCCGTTGTACGATCAACAGTTGCAGCTTGAACAGGTACAATCACGAAGGTACTAACAGCTAAAACAGAGGAAGCGATCGCAACTCTTAATAAGTTTTTCTTACCCCCCCCCCGCAAAATCAATCAGTTTTACTAATGTCATGATTGAAAAGCCTCCGGAGAATTAGATTTGAGTGATTGTTTAGTTGTATAGTAGTATAGTAATGAAGCTTTCTGGATTGCTCAGGGGAAATTTAAGGAAGTCTTTGGGATCGCTTTAGGAAAGTTAATCATTGGATAAAATCAATGCTAGGGAATATTTAAGGATTTTTTGAGGGCAGTTTGAACTTGGTTTAGGATGTCTGAGGGTAAAATGCCTAGTTTCTGTTGAAAAACGGACTGGTTGACCGTCGCAATCTTGTCAGTTCTGATTACAGAGGTCTTTTTTAAGCCTGTTTGTGAGAAGTTGGGATGTCCTTCCCTAACCAGTATCCAAGTTTCCCACCACTCTCCAGGGGGGATTTTGGAGAAGATTCCCAGGATGATTTGTTCTTCTCGATGTACAGCTAAAACTAGCGCGGGTCTGAGTTTTGTGGTGCTAAGGTCGCTGAAGGGAAAGCGAACTAACCAAATTTCGGCAGCTTTAGGGTTGGACATTGTAAATATCTTCCTCTGGGTCGTTCCATTCTGGAAAGCCTGTTTCTGCTAGTTTCATGAGGGTGAGGGTTTCTAGCTTGTCTTCGAGGTCTTCTAAGAGAGAAATTTGTTCTGAGAGGGGAAGTTGATAGACTAGGGTTTTGATTTCTTCAAGGGTTAGGGTGGAAATCATAAGACTCTGGGGTTGTCGAGATATACATTTATGTCAAGCAAACGCTTAATCCCTGACTTCAAATGGACAAGGAAGTCAGGGAACTTTTGCCGATGATAATTTAGGGGTTACAGTTTTCGTTTTAAGGCTGCACCTATTCCTATTGATCAGTCATCAGTGATCAGATGTGAATTTTTAAGTGTGCAGTATTAAATAGAAGTTTCCTACTGTCTTTTTACTGTTTACTGCTCACTGATTACTGTTTACTGCTCACTGATTACTGTTTTTAGACGCAGAACAGCCTACCAGCGATCGCCAGCATCGTAAATTGCTAAACGTCCGACACCTAGAGCTAATCCGGGAGAATTGTCCCCGGGGGGATAAGCAGTAATTCCAAACTGATAGACACCACCATAATCGGGATTTCGTACTGGTTTCAGACCGATAGAAACGGTATTACCGGGGGGGACAGGAGGATCAAAAATGACCGTGATCGTCTGAGTATTGGGGTCAAAAGTAGTGGATTTTAGGGTTAATTTTTCGCCGCGCTGATTGCGATCGCCAAGAAAAGCAAAGGTTTGATCGACCAGAAAAGCAATAGTTTGAATATTAGGCTGCTGTTGTAGGGTTACTTTACCCAAGGGTGCCCCGAGAGACGGCGGTAGAGCGATGGTAAGATAGTATTTTGCCCCCCAAGTACGCACGGATTGGAAAGTAGCGGAGAAATTAACCAGAGTGGGAGAACTCTCAAAAAATACTCTGCCATCGGGAAATTGTCCTGCGAGGGAAACAGAAGCATCAAAAGCGAGTATAGCAATCAAAGCGAGTTTAGATAGACTTTCAGTCTGTTTTAAAGGCAAAAAAGGAATTTTCAAAGCAAATGCTACTATAAAATATTGATTGTCAAGGGGAATTATAGCAAATTCACTTAACCCTCAACCGCTGCCATTATCAGTGATCAGTGATCAGTAATCAGTGATCAGTAATCAGTAATCAGTAATCAGTAATCAGTAATCAGTGATCAGTAATCAGTAATCAGTAGTCAGGAGACAGGAGACAGGAGATTATTTTTATTTATACTTCCCACACCCTACACCCTACACCCTACACCCTACACCCTACACCCTACACCCCACACCCTACACCCTACACCCCAACCCCCAACCCCCAACCCCCAACACTTAACCCCCAACTTGCAATGTATCTCGAACACCTGCACCTTCACAGTTTTAGAAATTATGCCGAACAGTTGCTAAAATTCGAGTCCAAAAAAACAATATTATTGGGCAATAATGCTCAGGGAAAATCCAATTTACTAGAAGCGATCGAACTTTTGTCCACTCTCAAGAGCCATCGAGTCAGCAAGGATCGGGATTTGGTGCTAGAATCTGAATCAGAGGCGAGAATTTTTGCTAGGGTTAATCGTCTTTATGGAGCATCAGAATTAAGTTTAATTCTCCGTTCTTCCGGTCGTCGCACCGTGATCCGCGACCGTCAACCCCTGCGCCGTCATCTCGATTTTTTGGGCGTGATTAATGCGGTACAATTTTCTAGTCTCGATCTGGATTTAGTGCGCGGTGGTCCGGAAGCTCGCCGAGATTGGTTAGATACTTTATTAATTCAATTAGAACCCCTATACGTTCATATTTTACAGCAATATAATCAGGTTTTACGACAAAGAAATGCCCTCTTAAAAGAGATTCGTAAACAGGAATTAGAGGGAAAAGTTTATGAGGATTTATCCCAACTAAAACTCTGGGATTTACAACTAGCAGAAACTGGTTCAAGAGTAACGAGAAGAAGGGCGCGAGTCCTGCAAAGATTAATTCCTTTAGCCCAAAAATGGCACGAAAGTATTAGCGGAAAAACCGAATTTTTAGAATTACAATATATTCCTAATGTGCCTTGGGTAGAAGATGATGTCAATGGGGTACAAAGGGCTTTTTTAGATAAGATTGAAACCCGTCGTTTGGCAGAGAAACAGCTAGGGACATCGGTAGTCGGTCCGCACCGGGATGAAGTGGATTTTTTAATTAACCAAAACCCCGCTAAATCCTACGGTTCCCAAGGACAACAAAGAACCTTAGTTTTAGCCTTGAAATTAGCGGAATTACAGTTATTAGAGCAGATTATCGGGGAACCTCCCCTACTACTCCTCGATGATGTTTTAGCGGAATTAGATATCGAACGACAAAATCAATTATTAGATGCGATCGAAGATCGTTTTCAAACTTTAATTACCACCACTCATCTCAGTTCGTTTGAGTCCCGTTGGTTGCAATCTTCCCAGATATTTTCTGTCAAAAAGGGACAGATTTTTTATTAGCCTATAGATTTTTGTCAATTGTTTTTGATCTAGAGCGAACTAATCAATTAAATCTCTTGCCAGATAAGGATTTAGTCGATTTATGCCCCCCTATCGAACCATACCAAGTAACGAAGAACCCTCTTTATTTTGCTCTTTGTCTGTATATACCCATAACAAAACAGGCCTGCGGCCTGTTTCACTGTTAGATTAAGAATAGTTAAGCCTACCTAATCTCGCGGACTACCGGCTTACCGTCGATAATTTCACCGACGAGAATCAGATCAGCAACCCCGACAAATAAACCATTTTCTAAAACCCCCGGCATATTATTAATAGTTCTTTCCAAATCAGCCGGATCATCGATACTATCAAATTTAACATCGATAACTAAATTGCCTTGATCTGTCACCACGGGGCCAGCTTTTTTCACTCCCATGCGCAGGGAAGGTTTACCACCGAGTGCCTCCAATTTTCGCATCACCGGAGTCATGGCCATGGGTAACACTTCCACCGGCAAAAGAAAAGTCGATCCCAACTTATCCACCAGCTTATTGCCATCCACTACCACGACGAAAATATCGGCGAGACTATCGACAATTTTCTCCTGAGTATGGGCAGCACCGCCGCCTTTAATCAGATTTTTCTGGGGATCCACCTCATCGGCCCCATCGATAGCGATATCCATCTTTGCGATGACATCGAGGGTAGTGAGGGGAATTCCGTACTTCCTAGCCAAAACTTGCGCTTGAAAAGAAGTGGGAACCCCGACAATATTGCTGATTTCCCCGCTTTGCAGTCTAGCGCCCAGATATTCGATCGCGTAGGCCGTCGTTGAACCAGTTCCCAATCCCACGACCGAATTAGATTGAACTAGATTAGCGGCCGCTTTACCGACCTCCTGTTTCATGAGAATGACCGGATCGATTGCTGTCATGATGCACATTCCTAAAAGCGATGTTTTGAACCTGTTAGTTATCGGCTATCCGTTGCCCTCTTGTCAATGGAATTAGGGATTAGTGGCCTGAGCTGCTAACATTTCCTTGAGTTTAGCCAATTCATTGGCCCAACGGGGATCTGGCTGTAAAGCGTCACCATCGCCGGTAACTTTCGGGGTACTACTGCCACCCCGTTCAGCCTTGCGTTTTTTGCCGCTGCCGCCAGCGGATTTGCGCGGTGCTGCCGTCGTCGGTTTCGGAGTCGGTCTTTCGACTTTTTCCGGGGTTTCTACGCTTGCCTCCGGCCCTTCTGCTTCTTCCCCTTCTTCTTTACCTCCCTTGCTGCGGGGGAGAGCTTTCTCGATTTTGATCGGGTTTTCCATAAAGGATTGACCGTTGTATTTTTCGATAAACTGGTCAGCTAGTTCATCGCTAGGGACGGTAACGAAGGCAAAACCGCGACATTTGCCAGTTTTGCGATCTTTGATGACTTTAGTGGTAATCGTATCCCCTTCATCGGCAAAAAGCGCCTGTAATTTTTCGCGCTCGACGGATTCTTTGGGCAAATTACCAACGTATAGACGAACGGACATGATGGATTCCTCCAAGTATAGGTTGATGTAAAAACTTGTGCGACATTCCGTGCCTGTATCCTGATTTTTTTAAGGCAAACAGAGCTAAGGAGGATGTTTCCCAGCGATAAGCTTGTAGTTTCTGCACGATAGCGGCTGTGGCCGTCAATTTTGACTATCCTTAACGATTTCAACGAGAGGGACGGAATCTAGGGGTTACGTTTTTTAGCTGTTAACAGGGCTAATCATGCAACTTACCCGATTTATGTCGCTCTATTCGATTATTACAGAATGTTTACACAATTTGTCAAATATTTTCTCTCGCTCCGGGCTGCCATGAAAAAAAATAAGTATAATTACTTAAGTATTTGTTCACAGTAAGCAAAATTTTATTAAAACTCTTGCTAAATGTATCATTATATGCTTCTTTCCTTTTGGCGGCGGGGTATCCTAGCTAACGGGAGGGAAAAAGCAAAACCCTCTTTACAGATACATTGACACTTTGTCAAGTATTTGTTACATTAGTTAAAAAAGGTGCTACCAATCACCGATCTCGCTTGTTATCAACCACTGCCTTCATCAAGGAGGAACACCATGTCTCAACCGATCGAACTTTCCTTAGAACAACAGTTCAACATTCGTTCTTTTCAGACTCAGGTAGAAAAAATGAGTCAGGAGCAAGCGCAGGATTTCCTGATCAAGCTCTACGAACAAATGATGGTCAGAGAAAATATGTACAAAGCTTTTCTCAAACACCAGTGGGGTCTAGATTCTAATCCCTGGGCTCCCCAATAACTCATTTCACCCCTGCGGGCGACCTCTTTCTCCGGCTGGGTTTCTCCGGAAACGAGCTAGGGATGCGGGGCGCATTTCTTCACCTTTTTAGCTATTCTTAGGGAAGAATAACCGAATTGCTAGGGGTTAATTTATGTTCGAGCGCGCTTTGATCTGTACAGATCTTTTCGATGGTCTCCATCGTCTTGTCCATTGTGTGCCACACTTAGCCCTAAGCGGCTTAAAACAAGTTATCTTCCTCCACAGTATTCCGGTTTGGGAACAACCCACCCTCGCTGCCGTAGATCAAGCGAAAATTGACGCGGCCAAAGAAAAATTATCCCCAGCTTTAGCAAATATTCCCGACGGTATGACAGTTATTGTCGAAATCTCTAACCGTCGTCCCGTGGATGCCGTGCGGGAAGTCCTCGCTAATCACTCTATTGACGTGATTTTGATGGGAAATCCCATGCGCGGTGCTGTCCAAGAAAAATTATTCGGTAGTACCAGTTTAGCGATCGCAGGTATTACCGATATTCCGCTGCTGATTTTCCGACCGCAATTATTATCAGTTTATACTCGCGATGAATTGGCCTTGCGCTGTCAACATCTCTGGAAACATTTATTAATTCCCTACGATGGCAGTCCCGACGCGATTTATCTAATTGAACAGATAGAAAAATACGCTCAAACTCGCTCCCCCGGCTCTTTTGAGCAATGTCTTCTCCTCCGGGTAGTGGAAAATATCAGTCGCGATCCCGGTGTCACCGAATGTCGCTTAAATGATGCCCGTCAGCAATTAGAATCGGTGCAAGTGCGACTAGAAAAACTCGGTTTGCAAGTACAGAGCGAAGTGCGACAAGGAACACCTGTATTAGAAGTTTTGACGGCAGCAGAAGAAAATGATATCAGTGCGATCGCTGTAGCCACTTCCCATCGTTCTAATATGTTGGAATGGTTAGCAGTGCGTCGGATTAATGAAGATATTCTTCATCAACTGTGGTTCCCCTTATTATTTTTCTCACCGAAGGGATAGGCTCAAATTCCTAACAGGTTAAACAAATAACCCACCCCGATAATACCGACGGTGACAAGGGAGATAAACACTGTTAAGAGGGGGATTTTTAACACCTTTCTCAAGATAATCATTTCCGGTAAAGATAGGGCGGTAACAGCCATAGTAAAAGCTAGGACTGTACCCAGGGGAATGCCCTTACTAACCAGTGCTTCCGTTATGGGTAAAACTCCCGCAATATTAGCGTATAATGGCACTCCCATCACCACTGCTAAAGGCACAGCAAAGGGATTGTTTTTTCCTGCCCAATTAGCGATAAAATCGGCGGGAACATAACCATGAATTACCGCACCCACAGCAATACCAATCACCACATATAACCACACGGATTTAAAGATTTCTACTGCTTGATATTGTCCCTGTTGAAAACGTTGTTTCCAAGTCAGAGCTAGTTCCTCGTCTTCCTCTTGAGGTTGATAACTTTTTTGTAATTCCCAGACAAAAGGTTCCACCCATTTTTCTAGTTTTAATTGACCGATAATATAACCGGAAATAATCGCTAAAATTAAGCCAAAGCCAATATACAACAAAGTCACTCTGAAACCGAATAAACCCCAAAGTAAAATTACCGCCACTTCGTTAACCATCGGAGCAGAAATTAGATAGGAAAAAGTTACTCCCAAAGGGACCCCCGCTTCTAGGAAACCAATAAATAACGGTACAGCAGAACAGGAACAAAAGGGGGTAATAACACCAATACAACCCGCCAAAATATTACCCAAAAAGCTGAATTTTCCTGCCAAGAAATTACGGACTTTACCCGGATCGAGAAAGCTTTGCAAAGTTCCCACAAAAAAGCTAATTGTTAACAATAATGTCAGAACTTTTGGTACATCGTAGAAGAAGAAACGTAGCGACGAACCGAGGGAATAATCAAGGGATAACCCAAAGATTCTCGTTACTAATTGCGTCGCTAACCAATCAAAGGGATAGAAGGGGTCAAACATAATTATATTACCCCGAAAAAAGAGAATTATTACGGTAATAAAGATTGAATTTGTTCGGGGGATAAAACCCGACCTTTACTAACCACTTTACCATTAATTACTAAAGCGGGGGTGGACATTACACCCCGTTTAGCAATTTCGATCGGATCGGTAATATGGGATACTTGAGCGGTGATACCTTGAGCGGTGACAGCCGATTTAGCATTAGCTTCTAACTGCTGACATTTTTTACAACCTGTCCCCAAAATTTCCAGATTGATAGTATTCATACCTGTCAAACTCCTTAACTTAATTGCTCGATTAATCCGACAACTTTAGCCTTAATTTCATCGCGAACTCGGCGAAAAGTTTCCATGGTTTGACCATCGGGATCATCAATTAACCAATCCTCGAAAATTTCCTGTAAAACCCATCCTTCCGGCAGATTGACACCGCAACCACATAGGGATATAACGGCATCGTAATCTTCGGGATTAAAATCCCTAATTGGTTTAGAAGTTTGGTCAGTAATATCGATACCAATTTCCTGCATAACTTCGATTGCTCCGGGGTGAACTTTGGCCGCTTCTAATCCGGAACTGGTGACGGCAATTTTACCCGCGCCTAAAGTTTTAGCGAAACCTTCGGCGATTTGGGAACGACAGGAATTTTTTCTACAGGCAAACATAACTTTTTTCATGATTTTAACTCCTAGAAATCTAATTAGGGGATAGGGGATAGGGGATAGGGGATAGGGGATAGGGGATAGGGGATAGGGGATAGGGGATAGGGGATAGGGAATAGGGGATAGGGGATAGGGGATAGGGGATAGGGAATAGGGGATAGGGGATAGGGAATAGGGGATAGGGATTAACAAACATCTTCCCCAACACCCAACCCCTAACACCGTTTTTTCGCTTTTTCCTTCCTTTCACTATAGCGATCGGTCAGATAATCTACCTGATCTCGCAGGAGAATGGTAAACTTATAAAGTTCCTCCATCACATCAATAACTCGATCTCGATAGGGGGAATCTTTCATCGTGCCATCCTCATGAAACTCCTGATAAGCTTTAGCCACAGAAGATTGATTAGGAATAGTAAACATTCGCATCCAACGACCAAGAATTCGCAGAGTATTAACCGCGTTAAAAGATTGGGAACCTCCGCTTACTTGCATGACTGCTAAAGTGCGGCCTTGGGTAGGTCTAATCGCACCAATACTTAAGGGAATCCAATCAATTTGGTTTTTGATAATGCCGCTAATATTACCGTGAAGTTCGGGAGATGACCAGACTTGACCCTCGGACCATTGACTTAATTCTCGCAATTCCTGTACTTTGGCATGAGTATCGGGAACACTGCCATAAATCGGCAATTCACGGGGATCAAAAAAGCGCACTTCTGCCCCCAATTCAGTGATAATTCTGGCAGCTTCTTCTGCTAATAAACGACTGTAGGAACGTTGCCGCAAAGAACCATACAGAAAAAGAATTCTTGGTTTGTGAGTCGATTGGATCTTGACATCCTCACCGCCGTAAAACGGACGGTGATTCCCAAACCTCACGATTTGGGTTTCTGCTTCTTTCCCTTGCGGGGTTTTCGCACCTGCCTTAACAGATTTACTCTGTTCTGGTCTTATGGTCGCTCTACAGACTGACACCGCAAGTCCTGCGGCCAAAATGTTTTTACTGGCGTTAATATCTCGGTCATG
>VYKO01000148.1_pt1 | contig 16446 bp, 21 predicted proteins | sample 5114561 | NCBI WGS metagenome assembly VYKO01 (sample SAMN12291811, study PRJNA351875) | freshwater metagenome | isolation source: freshwater lake | place: USA: Michigan, Baseline Lake | collected 2011-08-08 | reverse complement strand
CCCGAAGGCAATTGATAGCCTGTTAAATTCCCTTGTTTCCACCACCTCCAAGCCGTTCGATAACTTATTCTTGTTTTTTTTGCCTAGTCTGATAGTTTCCTGTCTATATATTACTATGGCTGGCTATATATGACTATATTTGTATTGAAACTTTACAATACCCATAAGAAAAAAGTTTTTGTGTGCTTCTCTCTGACAACAATCTCTAGGCAAAAAGCCCGAGATTTTTTAAAAAAGCTGATAACTGATAACCGATTCTGTCTCCCGATACAAACTAACTGGGAACAATATTTAAGAAAGCATCGAAGTCTTTTAATGCTTCTTGGAATTGAGTAGCGGCAAGACTAGCATCTTTTTCTTTGGCTGCCGCATCGATACGTTCAAAGTGAACGAAAAGATTTTTCGCTAACTGCTTGGCTTTTTCTTGGTCTTTGGGCAGTAAATTACGGGATAATCCTACCATTTCCTGACGCAATTGCCCCAAGGGACCGTGGATATAGGTGCGAGTATCTACCCAATTTTTGTCAGCGATGAGGTCTTGCAAAACGCTCATTTTTTGGCGAAATCCTTCTATGGGTTGGATGTAAACCTGTAACTGTTCGATTTTTTGGGGACTGTAAACGCTGGGGATAGTTGCTTGCGGACCGCTGCAGCTAACCAGCAGGGTAGTAACTAGGACTAAAACTAGGGAAATAATCGAGCGAAGACGTGGCATTGGTTTATATGTACTATTTAACAAGCTATTGACGTTCTCTCCCTTAACCAGTCAAGGTATCGGAACGATTTTTACTTTATCAGAATTTTGGGTTTAAAACCTCGCCCCTTTTAGGGCATCCATTGGTCACATCTTTCATTAACAAAAAGAGAAGAAACTTAAAAAGGGCTCTTCTCGACTTTGTGTAATAAGTGGGTGGGTGGAATTAAATATAAGATAAACGTAGGTTGGGTTGAAGCATGAAACCCAACGCCCGCATGGGTTACGCTACCGCTAACCCATCCTACAAATAATTGTGCCTCCCTACTTAAGTTTAACTTATATAGTAGAGATCGATCTTTGTGTCCTCTGTGTCTCTGTGGTTCCTTCCACTGAAAAGTTCCTGAACAGTAATGATTGTAACGGAAATGGAATGACGGGACGCATTAGCAATAACTTGGGGATGATTGCGAAGAATTAGGGAAATATGGTCAGTATCGAGAATATATTGAGACACAAATCTTTATCCTCTACAGATAATATGAGGGATCTACTTCACTGTCATCATCTAAAGTACGTTCTGCTTGAAGTGTATCCATGATTTCTTGAAAATCTGCGTCATTTTCAAAGATACCTGCAAATTCTCGCCAATTGGGTGAGGGGTTATCTAGGGGTGTTGTCCATGATATCGTTTCAATTTGGCTAATTTGTTCGATAAAGGTTGTTTGTAGTTGGGAAATGGCTTCTTCTTTGGTGGGTGCTTGGACTCGAAAATGAGGCAATTCAGCGATAGATACAGCATATTGACCATTTTTAAGGGTTTCTATCAGTATTTTTACCTTTAGATTAGCTGATGGTTGGGAGGGCGGGATATTGAGATTGATGACCATAGCATTTTGTTGATTTATCGCTTTACTTCCTTATTTTATTGGAAGTCATACCCTGTCTGTTGACCTCGAAGACGGTCGTACCATTGCTGTCCCGATTGGTTGGTATCCGCGTCTGGCTCATGGTAGTCCGGCTGAGCGTGTTAATGTTCAAATTAGCGGTGGAGGTTATGGTATGTATTGGCCAGAACTCGATGAGGATATCGGTATTGAAGGATTGTTGCTTGGCAAACAATCTACAGAAAGTGCTACTTCGTTCAAACGCTGGTTACAGCGGCGTAAAGCAAAGCAATATTAATTCGTTCAAACGAGGACAAGCAGATGACAATTCTACAAGCATGGCTTCAAAATTTGCAAGCACGGTTTCAAAATCGGAACAATCAGAATGCGTTACCTCATGCAGGTGTATCACTTGAAGATCTGAGAGAATTGTCTGTAGGCAATCCTGAACAAGCCAAGATAATATTAGAATATGAAAAACTTAAAGAGGATAATCATTGGTCAAAACCTTTTTTAACTTTTGTTGCAGGTGCATTAATCCCTTTAATTGGTCTGGTGTTAGTAGCTCGTGACAAACAACAAGAGATTGCTCAAAAAGATGCAGAGATTCAGTATCTGAAAGAACAAGCGCACAAAAATAGACTAAAGGATATTTATGGAATATTTTTAACCAACAGAACTGTAATCTACTCTACAAACCCAAGCGAATGCGAAAATTTCGCACGTATCACGGATGCTGTTTATCATGGCAGTGAAGATTTGGGTCCTAAGCTAAACGGCTTTTACTTCGGATCACCGATATAGACTCCAAAAGGGTTATAGCTATTGGATCATGCAGGTTAAGCGCCGTTTAGCTTATCTTTAACCGACTAGCTGCTAATGTCAATGCAACAAAATGTCAATCCATCTTATGGCAACTTGCAGAACAACAACCCAATTCAAATCAGCCACCATCTCCTGAAGACAAACAACAAGCACAAGAACAAGCGACGAGTATATCAGAGCTTAAATCTGATAAAGTAACAATCCAAATAGAAGACTTGATTAAAAAATTTACTACGTCTGAGCGAAAAAATGCAAGTTTGACTTTAAGTGAGTTAGCCAATAAGGCTCCAGAAGCAAACCCACTAGTGGTGAAGGCTTTGATCGACGGCATAGTTGGTGACAAGGAAGAGAACGCATATCTTAAAAACTTGTATATTGCTTACACCTTAGCGAATATTAATGATTGGAGTTCATCCGAATATCGAAAGGTTTGCGATTTAAAAAAATCAAAAAATTACAATGATCCAACATTTAAAATGCGGGTAAATAACGCTATTAATAAATTAGATAAGTCCCAACATTGTCCTTAAATAAACCCTGTAGGTTGGGTTGACGCAAGGAAACCAAACCTATGCTTATTCGTTCTCTAACTTTACTTTAGATATTGTAGGGTGCGTTAAGGGAATGTAACGCACCTTTTTAGGCGTTGTCAGATCAGAATATGAAAGATGCAATGCAATCCTTGCTATCAAAGTAATTTCAGTTCCGGTGCTGATTCGGATCATCTTTCAATTTGACAACGCACCTTTTTAAGAAATTTGAGTAGCAAGTCTCGACGCTCAACTACAATTAGAATTATAGTCATTTCAATTAAGATTGAGAATATTAATCCCAGAGTTCCTAAGGGTTTTGTCGGTCTAGACTGTATCAGACTTATCTGAAATGACTATATGAGATATTTATTAGACACAGATTATCTAAGCATTCTTCTGGTAAAGATGGATGCTCGAATCGAAGCGATTGCACTGTCCTGTGGAGTGATTTTATTAACTCGTAATCATCGAGATTTTGGTAAAGTATCGTAGAGCTTTTCAAATTGTCTCATAAAAGCTCGATCGATCCGATCTTTCCATGTCCATAATAACGGTGATTGCCATGCGAAACCGCCCCAAGATGCGATCGCTTTTTGGTCTCCTGTACCGATTAAACTCAGATAATTTTTCTGGGGAAAATAGGGTTTTAAGGGCCTATTTTGCAGAATTCTTTGTAAATTACCGTATAAAGGTTTTCCTTGTCGGACGGCAAAAACTCCCGCTTTCGGACGGGGATAATCTGGAATCGTGGCAATATCTCCCACGGCAAAAATATGGGGATGAGACAGAGATTGCAGATAATTATTCACTAAAATAAACCCTTTTTCATCTGTCAGTAATCCCGACTCTTTAATCCAACTAGGGGCCGAGGCAGTCGTTACCCAAATTGTATAATCTACGGGCAAAATTAACCCCGATGAACAGATAATCTGATCTGCTTGCACTGCCGTCACATCCGTTGATAAATATAATCTAATTCCCCTGTGTTTAAAAATCTTCTCTAAACGTTGACCGACCCAATTATTATGGGCTGGTAGTAGTTTTTTTCCTCGATGAATTAGAGATAAATTCAAATTACTGCTAGAGTTGAGAATTTTGGACAAACGGGACTGCATATTTAAAGCTAATTCTACCCCGCCCGCGCCACCGCCCACAATGACGATATTGAGAGGATTATTAGGGTTACTAACCGCTTTTTTGAGAATTTCTTGCCATCCTTCCCGAAAAATCGGCACTGGTTTGGCGGGAATAGCGTACTCTTTAGCACCGATAACATTATCTACTGCCGGGATACTGCCGATATCGATCGAGAGATAATCAAAGGGAATCGGTGAAGAATTATTACAAATTACTTGACATTTTTCCGTATCTATGAAATTAGCCTTGTCTAAACAGAATTGCGCTTGAGAATACCTAGCTAGAGAAGGTAAATCGATATGAGTCTCAGCAAAATCATAAAAACCGGCGATGTGACCGGGTAACATTCCCGAATAGGGGGTATGGGTGACATCGCTAATTAAAGTTAATTGAACGTTTTTTAGGGGTGATTGTCCCCAAAGACGAAGGGCGATCGCATGACTATGACCCCCACCGATAAAAACTAAGCGCTTGACTAAATCCATAAAAAAACGGGATTGCTGCCAGAAAAGTTAAATTCTAATGAATATATCTTCTTACCCAGAAATTCTGTTGCAAAATCGAGGGTAGATAGACAAAAACTCAAGGCATCGAGGCCATAAACTTTTAACCAATGACAGTAAATTGGGATTTTGCTTTTTTCGGACTCGATATTCTTAAGCAAATTCTATCTAATATCTTCGCTTCCCAATAGAGAGAAGTCTATGCAAGAAGTTTATATCGTGGCCGCAGTCCGGACTCCAATTGGTCGTTTTGGTGGGGGATTGATGGGATTATCCCCAGCCGATTTAGGGGCAACAGTGATGAAATCCGCCCTAGAAATCGCTAATTTGCCCCCAGAAGCCCTAGATTTGTACATTTTCGGCAATGTTTTGGGAGCGGGTCATGGTCAGTTAATTCCCCGGCAAGCGGCGATTAAAGCGGGAATTCCCGTAAGCGTGGACGGATATCGGGTGGATATGGTTTGTTCTTCGGGAATGATTGCCGTTAGTAACGCTGCCACCTCAATTCGCGCAGGCGAAGCGGATCTCGTCCTCGCTGGTGGCATCGAATCCATGTCCCAAACCGGCTTTTTTCTCTCCCATCGGGCCCGGTGGGGTTATAAATTCCTCATGGGTGCGCCAGAACAATTAACGGATTTATTACTCCACGATGGCTTAACCGATGCTACCACGGCTGAGGTCATGGGTTCCCAAGTGGATCGCCTCTGTCTCGATCGCGGGGTTTCTCGGCAAGCATTAGACGAAATTGCCGCCTTATCCCACCAAAGAGCGGCCACAGCCACAGAAAAAGGCTGGTTTAAGGGTGAAATCGTGCCGATCGAGCTTAAATCTAAGAAAGGTTCCACAATTCTTGATCAAGATGAGGGTATTCGTCCCGATAGTACCCCAGAAGGGTTAGGAAAACTGCGGCCGGCTTTTAATCCGTCGGGAGTTTTAACCGCGGGGAATAGTAGTCAGATTTCCGATGGGGCCGCCGCTATCCTTTTAGCCAGTAAAAAAGCGGTGGATCAGTACGGTTTAAAACCAATTGCCAAAATCCTTGGCGGCGCTGTGGGTGCTGGAAAAACCGAGCGCTTCCCAGAATTCCCCGTCCTAGCGGTGAAAAAATTACTATCATCTCTAGATAAAACGATCGAAGATTTCGATTTAGTGGAAAATAACGAAGCTTTTGCCTTAAATAATCTGCTTTTTGAGATGGATCTGGGGTTAGCGAGGGAAAAACAAAACGTTCATGGTGGTGCGATCGCCTTGGGTCATCCTATCGGCGCTTCCGGCGCGCGAATTCTGGTGACGTTAATTAATGCGTTGAAAGTACAGGATAAAACCCTCGGTATGGCGGCCATCTGTCATGGGACCGGTGGCGGAACAGCGATCGCAATTGAAAGAGTTTAGGAGGAAAAAGCTATGGTATCTCTGGGACTAGAGGAGAAAGTTATCGTCGTCACCGGCGGAAATCGAGGCATTGGGGCGGCTATTGTCTCTCTTTTGATAGATTTGGGGGCCAAGGTGGCTTACACGGATTTAGCCACCGATAATCCCCAGGGTTTAGGCATTGTGGCCGACGTGACTAAGTTGGAATCGATGGAAGCGGCAGCTCAACAAATTGAAGCGGAATTGGGACCAGTGTATGGCATCGTCGCTAACGCGGGGATTACCAGAGATAACTTTTTCCCTAAATTAACGCCGCTAGATTGGGATTTAGTGATTAATGTCAACCTAAAAGGGGTTAATCACACGATTAAGCCGTTTATTGAGGGAATGTATGAACGACAAGCGGGATCGATCGTTTGTATTAGTTCTATTTCCGGTGATCGCGGTAATGCCGGCCAAACTAATTACGCGGCCACAAAAGCGGCAGTTATTGGTTTAGTCAAATCCTTAGCGCGAGAAGCTGCCCGTTATAATATTCGCGCCAATGCGATTGCGCCGGGGTTTATTAACACGGAAATGACTTTAGCGATTCCCGAGAAAGTTCGCGATAAAATCACCGCAGAAATTCCCTGTCGTCGCTTCGGTGAACCCGCAGATATCGCCTGGGCAACTGCCTATTTACTCTCTCCTATTGCCAGCAGTTATGTCTCTGGAGAAGTCCTCAGAGTTAATGGGGCCCATCACACCTAATCAGTTATCAGTTATCAGTTATCAGTTATCAGTTATCAGTTATCAGTTATCAGTTATCAGTTATCAGTTATCAGTTATCAGTTATCAGTTATCAGTTATCAGTTCAGTTATCAGTTATCAGTTATCAGTTATCAGTTATCAGTTATCAGTTATCAGTTATCAGTTATCAGTTATCAGTTATCAGTTATCAGTTATCAGTTATCAGTTATCAGTTATCTAATTCAAAGATGGAAAATGTGTTTGTTATTGTCCCTGCTAAGTTGCTTGATTCAGTGGGTGAGTTTCGTTTTCTGACGATAGGACAGTCAAAATTACAAAAGCTGTTAGTCAAATCCCATACAGAAAGAGAAAATGAAATTCGCTTAATTAGCGCCCGTTTAGCTAGTAAACAGGAGAGAAAAAATTATGAATCAGGAGTCTGAAGAAACGGTTAATGACGAGATGCGGACTGAATATGACTTTTCCAGTGGTATTCGTGGCAAATATTATGAAGCTTATCGACAGGCTAGTAATGTGATCATTCTCGATCCCGATGTGGCGGAAATTTTTCAAGATTCAGCCTCAGTCAATGAAGCGTTAAGATTACTAGCAAAAATTGCCAAGTCTGGAAAAATATGACTTATCAGTTATCAGTTATCAGGTGTAGGATGGGTTATTAAACTACCGAAATCAGCGTTAAAGGAAAAGGGCAAAAATAATGGATAAACCGACACAAGCTTGGAGTGAGATGGCCGCCGATTACGTCAATCTTTGGACAGAAACCGGGACAAAAATGTGGTCAAGTTGGTTTGATATGATGGGGGCAATACCCCCTGCCATGGGCAATATTAAACCAGAATTGCAAGAGGCAACCCAGCGCTATTTTGATAATCGGGATTTATTGATCAAATTCCTAAAATTATCGGTGGAAGCTTGGGAAAGTATCTTCCCGAAAATGCAAACAGGAGAAGACTGGCAAACAATTTTAAATAATTATACCCAACAGATGCGCGGTCAACTGAATAGTTTTACTGCCACCACTTCCAAAAGTAGTCAAGATGTCAGTCAACTATGGACAATTTACCTACAACAATTGCAAAGTCTCAATCATTTATGGTTCGATCCTTTCGTCCTGTCAAATGACACAATAACCAAAGCTTGGTTAGGTAATACTTCTTCTTTGATCGAACTGAATAATATCTACTGGCAGAAGTTTTATGATGAAACTTTTGGCCAATGGTTACAGATGCCTTTATTGGGATTGCCGCGAGAATTTAACCGCAAATTACTCGATAGTTTTGAAACTTGGCGGGTTCTTTATCAAGCTAGTATTAACTATCAAATTGTGCTGGCTGATATTCAAGTTAAATCCTTTGAAGCTTTAACTAAAAAATTAGTTTTCCTAGCACAAAAAGGTCAACCTGTCAAGAATTGGCGAGAATTTCAAGATGTGTGGAGTGTAGTCGCCGATGATATTTTTGAAAAGGCTTTTTGTCAACCAGAAAACCTAAAAGTACGGGGAAAATTTATTAATTCCCTCAATGATTATCGCCTCAAACAGCAGGATTTAATGGAAATTTACCTGCGATCAATGAATCTGCCTACCCGCAGCGAAGTCGATGAAATTCATCGGACTATCTATGAATTACGCAAAGAGGTAAAAAGTCTCAAAAAAACTTTAGGAGAAAAAAAAGAAATAGAAAGTAACAATTAGTTAATTGTACTTGACAATCAGGTAAGCTATCAGTTATCAGTTATCGGATTGCAGTTTTAAGTATATAGTGTTAGGTGAAAACTTCGGAACTTTCTTTTCACTGATTACTGTTTACTGTTCACTGCTCACTGAAAAATCCCCACTTCTCTAGGAGAATTAAATTATGTGGCCATTTTTGACGCAAGTGAAACTGGAAGACTTTACCCAAGATTATCTAGAATTAACTCAAAAAAATCTCAAAGGTTTGGACAATCTCAAACGAGTTAAAGAAGAAGATATTCAGTGTGGAGTCTCGGAAAAAGAAGCAGTTTATCGGGAAGATAAAATCATTCTCTATCACTTTAAACCCGTGGTCGAAAAACCCTTCGAGATTCCCTTGCTGATGGTTTATGCTTTGGTCAATCGTCCCTACATGGTAGATTTACAGGAGGGGCGTTCTTTAGTGGCAAATCTGCTGAAATTAGGCTTAGATATCTACTTAATTGATTGGGGATATCCCACGAGAAGCGATCGCTGGTTAACCCTTGATGATTATATCAATGATTATGTCGATAATTGCGTCGATTTTATTCGTCAAAGTCACCATCTCGACAAGATTAATCTGTTAGGAATCTGTCAGGGAGGAACCTTTAGTTTATGCTATAGTTCCCTCTATCCCGATAAGATAAAAAATCTGGTGACAATGGTGACACCGGTGGACTTTTATCAAACCGAGACCCTCTTAAATATGCGCGGGGGATGTTCCTTAGGCTCCGAAGCATTAGACATCGATTTAATGGTAGATGCTATGGGCAATATTCCGGGAGATTTTCTCAACTTAGAGTTTCTAGAATTGAAACCTTTGCAGTTAGGTTATCAGAAATACCTTGATTTTCCTGACATCATGGAAGACGAATCAAAATTAGTTAATTTTCTGCGTATGGAAAAATGGATTTTTGATAGTCCCGACCAAGCGGGAGAATCCTATCGACAGTTTCTCAAGGATTTCTATCAGCAAAATAAACTGATTAAAGGGGAAGTGATGTTAGGAGATAAACGGGTAGATTTACACAATCTGACCATGCCAATTCTCAATCTTTATGCGGATAAAGATCACCTTGTACCCCCCGCTTCTTCCCTCGCTTTAGGGAATTATATCGGTACTTCTGACTATACCGCTTGTGCTTTCCCGGTCGGACATATCGGAATGTATGTCAGTGGCAAAGTGCAACGGGATTTACCCCCCGCTATTAGCGATTGGTTAAAAGCAAGAGGTTAACAATCCTAGAAAATATCCCCTTTTCCCAGTTTGGGAGAGGGGGTAAATACCTGAAAGGATTGGTATAAAAAAAGCCGCCGCCCCCAGGAATCCTTACAGAATAGTTACGAAATCTTCACATTTGGTCGATTTTTGCTTAACAATTGAGATAGCGAATTCTCCTCAAATATGCCTGAATCGTCCTCTGGGTAAGCAACTCACACAAAGTTCATTTTGTCAAGAATTGTTAATATGCGCTTACCCTGGAATCCAGAGTTTGTTACAATCAGGGAGGCGCAATTGTTTGTAGTATGGGTTAGCAGTAGCGTAACCCGTGCAGACGTTGGGTTTCATGCCTCAACCCAACCTACGTTCATCTTATATTTAATTCCACCCATCTACTTAGTTTGAGGCGTTCTTATGGACTAAACTGTGAATAGCTCGTCTTTAGCCTCTTCCTGGTTTGATGAGCATCCCGATTGGAAGACCACCAGATGTGCATTCCATTGTTGAATCTTCGGAGATAAATAAATGTTTTTTTTCAATCTTATAAGTTTTTTACCATTAAATAACAAAACAAGTCGCACTACTTCAATATTTAATGAAGGGGAAAATTCTAGCATCTTAGTCGTACTCTTACATGGGTATAAAAATACACCTAGCAGTTTAGATAGTTTAGATAAAGAGATACAAAATTTGTTACCTAATGCTGATATTTTTAGACCTTATTATTCATCTTCACTTTTATCTAATAAAGAGGGAATTCAGGAGGCTTTATTTTTAGTAGATGAGATAGAAAATAAGTTCAATTTAAAACAATATAATAAAGTAATTTTGATCGGTCATAGCGCAGGTGCTATAATTATTCGTAAGGCTTATTTGTACGCTTTAGGAATCAAAGACGATGTTCCAGTTCCATTATTTGATAAAACAAAAGAATGGGCAAAAAAAGTGGATAGAATTATTACATTGGCTGGTATTACTAGAGGTATTAGCTATTCTAAAAAACCGAGTCGAATGAACTTTTTTAAATACTGGAGTTACCGATTTGGGTTTTTCTTAGGCGAAAAGACCGGTCAGGGAAGATTTATTCGGAGTTTTATGCGTGGTTCTCCTCTCATTACTAATCTTCGAATTCAGTGGATTCGTTTAGCTGTCGATCAGCAATTTAATCTTCCTCCAATTATTCAGCTTATCGGAATGAATGATGATGTAGTTAATATAAGCGACAATTATGATTTAGCCTGCGACAAAAACTTCCGAAATATTGCCGTTCCAAATACGGGTCATAAATCGATCATCGAGCTAGATGATCCTCAATACGGCAGTTATCGTCGAACAAAGTTTCGAGAGGCAATTCAAACACCAATAAAAGATTTAGAAACTCAAATTTCTCCCCCAGAAAAGTCTAGTGATGTTGTTGTAATTGTACAACATGGAATTCGTGAAACAACGGCTTTGTGGCGATTTAAATTAAAGGAAGTCATTGAACAAAGAGCCAAGAATATAGAGGTAAAGGTGATAACTCCCGGATATGGCTACTTTCCAATGGGGAGATTCTTGATATATCGAGAGCGGCAAAAAAATGTTCGGATGTTCATGGATGATTACACCGAAGCTTTAGCTAAAAATCCCAGAGCTTATGATAATTTTAATTTTGTAGGACATAGCAATGGCACCTATGTTCTAGCGAACGCTCTGAAAAATTATGCTACCTTCAAAGTGAATAGAGTTGTTTTTGCTGGCAGCGTAGTTCGTCGAGATTTTCCTTGGCATGAATATAATCAGCAAGGACGCGTACAAGATATTAGGAATGATGTTGCTACAAGAGACTGGGTGGTAGGAATCTTTCCTAGATTTTTAGAAATTTTTGGAGATGATGTTGGCTCGGCAGGGCATAACGGCTTTATCGATAACATCGCTCAAGAAAACAGCTATACTGGTTTTTTTTCAGGAGATCACGGAGCCGCAATTCAAGAGAAGTATTATCCTTCAATCGCCCACTTTATTCTTACCGGCAAAAATATCCCGCTTGAACTTGCGACAAATCAGAATGGTTTTGTCGCTTTGCTGTCCAAACTTTCTATTTTAGTTGGGTTAATTATTATTGGTATAATTTTGGGAATCGGATGGTTTTTTCTGACAATTTTAGGCTTAATTTGGTTAATTATTTATATTTTTTGTTTAATTGTTTTGCTTTGTTTCATTTAATAACTAAACTTCAGGCAAATTTTCATATCAGACATCTCTAAAAACGGCAACATAATTATAAATTGCCCCACACTTTGTACTAATACTCGTACTTTTATCCTACAGACTTACCAAAAAGTTAACAAAAACCTTACATCTCGACGAGGTGATTTCGGGAGGATCGCTCGCATTAACGAACTCTCCTGAAAAAGCGATCGTTGAACGGCGAGACAACAGGTCAAATCCTTGGTATGAGGAAGAAACCGTTTGAATATGAGGTTAGGAATCTTGCAAGGTTGGGTTTAGCACTTTTTTTCTCTATCGGTGTAACACAATACAACACATCGATCAAAAAAAATCTACAGGCAATAAAATAAACTTTTGTAACAGAGGATGTTAAGCACTGTTGCAAGATCGGGCAGAATCGGAGCATCTCGTTCCTTTCGGCTAAACCCCTGTGGTACACTGCAAAGCGTACTCGCTCGTAAGTATGTAGGAGAAAACCTGAGTGTTAAGAGTCGCTGTTGTGGGTTCAGGGCCGGCCGGTTCTTCGGCGGCAGAAACATTAGCTAAAGCAGGCATTGAAACCTATTTATTTGAACGCAAATTAGATAATGCTAAACCCTGTGGTGGAGCGATTCCTCTCTGTATGGTGAGCGAATTTGACCTACCTCCTGAAATTATTGATCGCCGGGTGAGAAAAATGAAAATGATCTCCCCCTCTAACGTCGAAGTCGATATTAATCTCGATAATCAAGACGAATATATCGGTATGTGTCGTCGGGAAGTCCTCGACGGTTTTATGAGAGAACGCGCCCATAAATTAGGAGCGCATTTAATCAACGGAACCGTTTACGGTCTCGACATTCCCACCAATAGCACCGATCCCTATACCCTACACTACGCCGATCACTCCCACGGCAATTCCCAAGGGGAAATGAAATCTCTGAAGGTGGATGTGGTTATCGGTGCGGACGGTGCTAATTCCCGCATTGCTAAAGCTATTGATGCTGGGGATTACAACTATGCGATCGCTTTCCAAGAACGCATCCGTCTCCCCCAAGATAAAATGGCCTACTACGAAGACCTGGCCGAAATGTATGTAGGAAAAGACGTATCCCCCGACTTCTACGCTTGGGTATTCCCCAAATACGATCACGTCGCCGTCGGTACTGGCACAATGAAGGTCAATAAAGCCATGATTAAAGACCTACAAGCCGGTATTCGCGCTCGCGCGGCCCGTCGTCTCGAAGGTGGCGAAATCATCCGCGTGGAGGCTCACCCCATCCCCGAACATCCCCGTCCTCGTCGTGTAGTCGGTCGCGTGGCCCTCGTTGGCGATGCCGCCGGAACAGTTACTAAGTCTTCGGGAGAAGGCATCTATTTCGCCGCTAAATCGGCGCGGATGTGTGCCGAAACCATTGTCGAAGTCACTAACGGCGGCCAACGTATTCCCACAGAGGACGAGTTAAAACTCTACCTGAAGCGTTGGGATAAGAAATACGGTATGACCTATCTGGTGTTAGATATCCTGCAACGGGTTTTCTACCGTACCGATGCCACCCGGGAAGCTTTTGTGGAAATGTGTTCCGATAAGGACGTACAGAAGATGACTTTTGACAGTTATCTCTATAAAACCGTTGTTCCCGCTAATCCTCTCGTGCAGATGAAGATTACTGCTAAAACCATCGGTTCTCTCCTGCGCGGTAACGCTTTAGCTCCTTAAAATCAATTGATAACCAGAAAACCCAATCTCCCCATGGCGGTGGTTGGGTTTTCTTTTGGGTTGTTTCATCTCCTATCTTCTCTAATTCAAACAAAAATATCGCTTCACCAGCAATCTCTAAGTACCACATCACCTCAAATCTAGAGAAATAACGCTCTTTTAATACCATAATTCCGAGATCAGGTCATAGTAACCAGCTTGTTCAGGTGGGTAAATACCCGCTTCGATTTTCTTGATAATAGTCGGCCAAGCTTGCCTAAACGCAGGAGAGCGCTCGTTGGGGTGCAGAGTCCAACCCTTGGCATTGGTGAGAGTGGCGCGATAGTAGTTTGTTTGTTCTAGGGAGCGAGAAACCATAATTTCCCAAGAGTCGAGTTTTCCTTTGCCGGTCAAAATATTGCCCCAAGCTTTTAAACCATCGGGTAAATGATCGAGAAAGGTATTTTTATAGGAGCGCCAGAGGGGGGTGATCGGTAAAAGGCGATCGTAGCGACGACAATTAAGTAGATAGGCACGACTACCAAAAAATTTAAATTGATAGAATCCGTCGGGATTTTTCCTGCAAGGATGCTGAGAATAAATCGTACCATCGGGCCGGGGTGGACCGGACAAAGGACGCACAAACATCATTTCTGGATGGGTTTCCATTAACTCGATCCCTTCGCGGACCCAACTGTAATCCGGTTCTTGGTAGAGCATCATGTCACTGTCATAATGAACCATATAATCACTGCGACATTGCTCGATTTTGAAGATCGAGCCGAAAATCGGATAACCTTTGTAGTTATGGGTGGAACGGAGGGGACTGCCGAAATGCTTTTGATAGATACGCTGACGATAGCCCGGATCGTAGTTAAAATCCACTAGGCGATCGATTATGCCATCTTTAACTAATTTTTCACCACAGGCTCTTAATTCCTCCATTGTACCCAGTCCGGGGCGATTAACCTTTTCCCCGCTTAAAGGGGCCGTGTCAATAGCGAGTACCTTTTCCTCGAAGGGAAACTGACTCATTTTGACTAGATGGGGAATAGTGTTCATCATAAACCAGACATCGGTTCGCGCCGTAAAAAACCAGAGCGAACAACTTGGCAATCCCATTTTGTATAAACCTCACTTTTGTTTGGGTCTTAAATGGGATACATTATAGGGGAATCTTAGCGACAAGTTGACACAATTCCTTATTAACCTATGACTATAGCCCTCGATCGCTTACCCCAATCTTGGCAGGGTTTAACCCATCGTTTAACTTATAAGTATTTTCAGGTACGCATTGATACACCCAAAGACCCCTATAAAATTCTCTTTCGTCCCCAACCCTATCAGGTTTTATTTATTCTTAGCCATATGCGATCGGGTTCGTCTTTATTGACCCATATCCTCAATTCTAATCCTGAAATTATCGGTTTTGGCGAAACTCATCTGGTTTATGAGAGTGAACAGGATTTTAAAACTTTAATGTTTCAACTCTACTGGCGTTTGAAAGATTTAAACATGAATCATAAATATATTTTAGATAAAGTTCTTCACGATCAGAAGTTTTTAGATCATAGTTTTTTGCAATCTGATCCAGTTAAGACCATATTTTTACTACGAGAACCGAAGCGCACTTTAGCTAGTATTCTAGATATTAAACCCCATCAAAACGAGCAGCACGCTCTAGGCTATTATACTGGTCGTTTAGCCACCTTAGAAAGTTATGCTCAATTAATTAACAGCAAAGAAAAGAGTTTATTTATCACCCACGATCAGGTATTAAACCAAAGTCAATTGGTCTTTAATAGTTTACAGAGTCATCTCGATACTAAAACGGGATTTTCTGAAGAATATCGAGTTTTAAAAACCACTGGCAGCCGCGGTATAGGAGATTCTTCCGAGAATATCAAAGCGGGTAAAATTATTAAACAAGCCAGAAAATTAGATATAGGAATTTCCGACGCTGTTTTAACCCAAGCCCAAAAAGCCTACGATCGATGCTACGAAACCCTCAGCCATTATTGTCATTGTATCTAAGCTGAATTGGGGATTAGTAATAGCCTTGATTCTCTCCTCCGAGTCCCAAGAAAATCCCCCTAACTCAACTCTAAGTTGATCATTTAAAAGGTCCGATTAGCCTTCAATATTAGCAATTGTAAAGCCCATCTGACACTCGTAGAGATTGGGCTGTTGGCTTCCTCCTTTGCCCAAGGAGTGACCACAGCCTAGTTTACCCTCTCGCCACCGGGGTTGCCCCTGCTGGTTGGCTAAAAGACAGCCCTGACAGACAGAACCCGTATCGAGAATGTGTTCGTCGGTTAAAATCACTAACATGACGTTCACCCCCATTGATCTCTGATTTGTCTCTATTGTAAGAGGTTTTTTCTGAGATGTAGTGGCGCGCTATACATTCCTCTACTTTTTGGCTTTTTTTCGCCTAGACTCTTCTTATACAAGGGATTTACCGATTAATTATCAATGCTGAGAAGATTAGTCCTTCAAAGGGGATAGTCATACTAAATCCGTTGAGTATAGGCTACTTATGAAGACAGGCAAAAGGCACTCATGCAAAAGGCAAAAGGGGGGATAAATAATCAGTCTTTAATAACCGGATTTATTATCATTTCAGATAAGTCTGATACAATCTAGACTGGTGGAACCCCTATTGACATACTCCCACCGTCAAGCTACGCTGTGACGGGGGATTCTTGACCTATCACTATCGGAAATTCCTTGTTCAACGAGACAGCTTAGATTCTCAATGTCTCCACTGAAAATCTTTCTTGCCGGACTCTCCCAAGGCGTTTGGGTGAGATGATTTCCCAAATATTTCAACCCTTTTTTAAGAATATTTATTGCTGCATTATGATCCCTATCTAAGACTGTTTTACAATTGGGACATTGATGAGTTCTAGTGCTTAATG
>VYKO01000138.1_pt1 | contig 16510 bp, 15 predicted proteins | sample 5114561 | NCBI WGS metagenome assembly VYKO01 (sample SAMN12291811, study PRJNA351875) | freshwater metagenome | isolation source: freshwater lake | place: USA: Michigan, Baseline Lake | collected 2011-08-08 | reverse complement strand
TGTTGAGTTTTAGCTTTAACTTTAAACTCTAAGACAAACATTTTACCCACGGGGTACTTAGATAAAATCAGTATAGCACAATAAAAGTTAAGTTAACAAGCTATAGTTTAAAAAGCCGTCCTAAAAGGACGGGGCTTTAACCCAAAATTTCGGTAACGGGCTCTTCTGGTTTATGTGTGGAAACGAGGTCTATACTGATAAAATATCCGCAAAATAGCCCTAAAAGTCTTGCCCGATAAGCATTTCACGATTCCATAAGCAAAAATTATCACACAAAGTCGAGAAGAGCCGGTAACGGTTAGTTTTGTTTGCGTTTCAGGGAAACGAGTCCTAAACCACCCAATGCAAGAAGGCTGAGGACAGCGCTCGGTTCGGGTACTGGTACTTGGCTTGTATTGGATACATAGAAGGTAAGATTACCCGTAGGCGAAATGAGTAATTGAAAACCAAAGGCGTAGGAAGACGTCCCGTATCCATCAGCATTAGCTATAGTGACATAAACGGCACTATCCACATTGGTGCTAGCATCAGTTTGTATAACAAGTGCCCCTAAATCCGCTAGACTAAAAGTCGTGGTCGTTGGACTTGTAGATAGACCGGTAAAGGTAGCAGTAAATGCGGTAACATCTGGAAAAACATTCCCGGAACTACTAGGTCCGATCGCACTAATTGCGCTATCATTCACAGTAAAATAAGCTGTTCCAGAAGATGAAGGGGATTCTCCACCCAAAAAAGTGAATGTAGTTTTAAAACTAGCAGCCTGGGCTGATTGAAAAGGGATGGAAGCGGTAAGAATAGCACCAGCTATTAATAAGCTAGGCTTTACCCCCCCCCCCCCGAAAATCAATAAGTTTTGCTAAACTAAACATGAGAAAACTCCAAAAATAATTGGGATACGTTTGTATAATATCAGGTTTATGTCAGCGATGATTTGACACTCCCCACGCCGTAAACGGACGTGGATTCTTCTAGCATCACTGCTGAGAATTTCTGGCTCAACGATGTGGACTTGAATTAGATTCCTGGCGAAATCCCACCCAGCGGTGGTTCTCTCCTCAGACTTTCGCGACCTTACAGAAGCCTGTTCTCGGGGTCCCCTACGATACAGTTCAAAACCTCTAAAATACTTGGTTTCTCTGGTACTTGGTGCTGAGAATTTTTATCTATAGGAGCATTCCCCTATAGAACCCCATAACTCTAGTTTTCAAGGTGCGTTCATCTCTACGGTTGATGACTGGGTTTTTTAAGCGGTTGCTTACCCGGCCCCCTATTCTGAATATCATAGATCATATAAAGTCGCCCTCAAAGGGCGAGGCTTTCAACCCAATTTTTCGGTAATTACTCGCCGTTGGCTCATTTCTGGAACCGAAAACTTGCTCAATTGCCTCAAATACGGTTTAGCCAACACCTTGACCGTTCTCCCCGAAATTTATCAGTACAAAAAAACCATTTTGAGGTTAACGAATTGATTGAGAATTTGAGCGGGTAAGTGCCAATCGACTCCCTCAAAGCCTAACCATCAGCGATCCTTAAAAAGAGGGCGAACGAGGGGACTCGAACCCCCGAGTGGTGGAACCACAATCCACTGCCTTAACCACTTGGCTACGCTCGCCTTACACATATCCACTATACCAGAAAACGAATCGTTGACAACAGGTTTTTTATCCTAATTCGGGCTATGGTTAGGGTAAGTGAGTGATGATTTGAGAGCTTATGAAATTGGCGCGGTTAGGGGGAATGGTGTTAGGAGTGGTTTTAGGGGGAATTGCGGGAATATTGCTGACAACTAACCCCAATCGTCAAGATTACGAACAATACGCTTCCCAGAGGTTAACTAGCTATCTTAAGGATAATGTCTGCGCTCGGGCGCAAGCTTCCATCGAGGTGCAGGCTCTCTTGCGGGGTTACTGTAAAATGTTGGTGGATACGGGTCATCCTTTTTTACAAGAAGCGATCGCAACTAACACCACTAGAAAGAATTTTGTCATTTTCAGCGTTTATCAAACGGAATTATGGTTCCCTCCCCCTTTACCTAGTTATCACTTCAGCACCGTCGGTTTTTTGAATAAATTATACATCTACGAAGCTTTAGAATTGTAGTCAGTTAACGGAGGCGGTCGGCAGGAGGCCGCTTTTGTAACGGGGATTTATGCCCCGCTCCAAAAACTTTTCGCCTTAAGGCGCGGTTTTAGACCCGATTTTTTCGATAAAGCACCAAACAGCCCCAAGGTGCTCCTCCATTTTTTTATCGTCATTACAAGCAATAATTTCTAGACTATTCTCTAATAATCCTTCACCTCTCAATCGTTTAATAACTTCCTCTGGAGATTCTCCTAAATCAACAATTTTTGATCATACTTCTACCCAATTAATAATACTGATATAACACCTATTAATCAAGGCATTTTCTACAATTTCTGCTCTTGGTTCGTCTCTAAGATAAGCTAAAAAGGCAGCAGCATCTAACACAGATTTATTCACTTAAATACTCCTGTCTGCGTTCTTGAATAAGTTCATCTACTAAATTTCTATCAGGTGATTTATCTTTTAAGAAACCTCTTAATTTTTTAACTTGTTGTTTGAGGCTGACTAATTGGAGTTTGCCGCTATCTTCCAGAGTTAAGATTAATCTATCCCCAGATTCTAAATTAAGAATTTGTTGGATTTCTTGGGGTAAAGTTAAACGTCCTTCTGGTTCAATATCAAGTATGTATTGTTGAGAAAGTGATGAATTAGCAACTGTCATAACTTTATATTTCCTTGTTTTCTACCTATTTCTAGTTTAGCAAAAATTCTAAAAGTTAATCCTGTAGGGTTCGTTAATGCAATGTAACACAAACAGTGAGTTTTGGAAACACTCACGCCCGAATCACAGTAATTCTATATTGATTTTCCGTCACCACCACCTCAGTTGATAACCTTTCTTCCATTGGTAAAGCATTTTTCCGCCTATCAAAGATAAATAACCAACCAAAATCTAACCCCAAACGCCCTAAATAAGATTCTAATTGTTCAATTCCATCAGCTTGCGGATCGCGTTTTTTATCCCGCCATACTTTTAATTCAATCCCTAAAATTACATCTTTATAACTCAGACATAAATCCATTCTATCACTACCAATTGCATATTCCCTTTCTAAAACTCCCCCACCATTAACCACACGATGTAAAAAAGCCATTAATACAATATGTGGAGCGATTTCATGATATCCCGTACTACCTAATAATGGTTCGACCTGTTGTCGCCAAAATTTGAGAAATGCTGTTAATAAAGCAGCTAGATTTAATTCACCTTCTGGGGTTAACCAAGTGGGTGCAATCATGGGTAAAGAAGCCATTGGTGTCACAGTTAATACCCTAGGTAAAACTTCCCGATAAATGGGATTAGCAATAGTTAATCCTCCATAATGGTGCATTTTACATAATCCTAAATCAATGACAAATTGAATATCATCATTAGGTATATTTCCTAATTCTAAACCTGCTAACATCGGTTCAATAATGGCTTGAATTCTTGGTTCTCTTAAACGTTCTGCTAAACTATCTAAATGAGTATCTTGACGAGCAATTAATATTTCTTTGGCTGTTAAAATGTGTTCTTTGGTAATAGCAATGTTTCTATCTTTTACCATTTTTTCTACAATTTCTTTAGCTAAAGCATTGACTAACCAAGGTTGTCCTTGAGTTAAATCAAAAGATGTTTCTATTGCTTCTGGTGTAAAAATTTGTCCGGTTGCTGCTGTATGCTGTTGATATAATTCTCCCACTTCTGCAAGATTAAAATTTCGCATAGTCAGAGAAGCAACTTTGATATTAAAAGGACTAGATGTATTTAATCTATCACTACCACCAGATGCTACTTTATAATCTCTCACATCTCGTAAACCAATTAATCCTACTGAGGTCGGGAAATTTTCTGGACGATTAGGAAAACCATCTCTTAACTGTCGTAAAACTGATATTAATGTTTGGTCTTGTAAACAGTCAATTTCATCTATAAATAATACTAAAGGTCGGTTTAAAGATTTTGCCCAACCTGTTAAAAAAGCCTTAATTCTATTTCCTGGTTCTTCCTGTTGCCATTGTTTAGCAGCTGGTTGTAATTCTTTAGGTAAACGGATATTTATTGTATCATACCAAGTTCCTAAAATTGCTAATTCTGCGGCAGCAGGATCATGATTAAATGCACTTCCTACTTCCACTGACACCATGACTGCTGCATAATTTCCTGTATTAGTAAGTTGTTGTGCTAGAGCTAACATTGCGGTGGTTTTCCCTGTTTGTCGTGGTGCGTGAAGGACAAAGTAACTACGTTGTTGAATTAGCTCCTCTAAATCTGGTAATCGTACTGTGGGAGAGAGCATATAGTGGATATCGTCTTTACAGGGACCTGCAATATTAAACCAGCGAGTCATAGAATTTTATTATTTAGTGGACATTTTAATTTTAGATGATTTTGGTGGGGTTTTTGATAGCAGGAAGGAAGAGGTGATGATCGGCAATACTTTGTTATGCTTGATTATGAGCAATTATTGTTATATAGGGGAATAGTACGCTGATTTTACGTTTGCTAATAGGTAGTGATTTTATTGTCGTGGTGATAGCTCAAACCTTGCTAATTGGGCATTATAGTCATGGATAAAGTACCAGATAGCCCATAGGTGATTCTCCACATTAGACTACCACTACTATCGAATCACTACCCAGAATCATATATGGGCTGTTCAGCAACAAAGTGGCATTTAATATAAAAGACCTTGATTGTTGATAGCTTACTGGTATAATGTTGGAGCGCACTGGTATTGTTAACTTCCATGACCATCGTTACCGAAACCCGATCGAACGATGGTGACAGGAGATCAGTTGATGATTAAAATTGAAAATCTTAAGCTAATTGCTAAAAATTATGGCCGCTGAAATTATTTGTGTAGGAACGGAATTATTATTAGGGGATATAGTTAATACTAACGCCCAATATTTAGCCCTAGAATTGGCAAAATTAGGCATTCCCCATTATTATCAAACGGTGGTGGGGGATAATGTAGAAAGACTGAAAAAAGCGATCGCTATTGCCCGAGAACGTTCTTCAATTTTAATTTTTACCGGCGGACTCGGACCTACTCCGGACGATTTAACCACAGAAACAATCGCCGATTTTTTCCAAACGTCCCTCAGAGAAGATCAGGAGATTTTAGCAGAAATCGAGGCTAAATTTACGAGTTTAGGGCGAGAAATGCCTCCTAGTAACAGTAAACAGGCTTTAATACCCATGGGAGCCGATTTTTTGCCAAATCCGACGGGAACCGCCCCCGGCATGATCTGGCAACCAGAGACTAACGTGACTATTCTCACTTTCCCCGGAGTACCCTCAGAAATGAAGAGAATGTGGGTAGAAACGGCGATTCCTTACCTAGAAAGTCAAGGATGGGGCAAAGAGAGGATTTATAGTCGTTACCTCAAATTTCGCGGTATCGGTGAGTCAGCTTTAGCGGAAAAAGTTGCCCATTTATTTGATCTGACTAATCCCACCGTTGCCCCCTATGCTAGTTTAGGCGAAGTGCGTTTGCGAATTGCGACCAAAGCCCCTTCTTTAGAGGCTGCTTTGCAGGTAATTGAACCGGTAGCGACGGAAATTAAGGAAATCGCCGGATTAGATTATTTTGGTGCTGATAACGAAACTTTGCCCTCGGTAGTGGGGGAACTTTTGCGGCAGCAAAAACAAACTTTGAGTGTGGCAGAATCCTGTACTGGAGGGGGATTAGGGGAAATTATCACCCAAATCGCCGGCAGTTCCGATTATTTTGGGGGTGGGGTTATTTCCTACGATAATCGGGTAAAAGTTGCCCTCTTAGACGTAAATGAAGGGGATTTAAATAATTTCGGGGCTGTAAGCGAGATTGTCGCCCAACAGATGGCTCTAGGGGTGCAAAAACGCCTCGCTACGGATTGGGGGATCAGTATCACGGGTATTGCTGGACCAGGAGGAGGCAGCGAGACGAAACCGGTGGGCCTAGTTTATATCGGTTTAGCCAGTCCTGAGGGAAAAGTGACTGTATCAGAGCATCGTTTCGGAGAAAATCGAGATCGCTTGACAATTCGCCAGATTAGTGCCTATACCGCCCTCGATCGCCTACGCCGGAATTTATTAATAATGTCTTAAAAAAGAATTGCCAAGAATATATACTCAGACTAAAAACTTATGTTAAGCTTAATATAAATACAAGATATAGATTCCCCCGCTCGTCAGATTTAACAGCCAAACGATGAAAATTAGTTAAAATTCTCTAGAATCAAGCTGTTGCGGGGATCAATCGACGAAAACTCATAGCTAGTATCTCAAAGGAGCCATTTGGTCAATGGACTATTTAGATGAAGTGATAGACAAGTTGAGAGAATGGGCGCGCAAACTGATCGAGAGTGTTTTTGGTCCGGAACCCGAACCCGAACCCGAACTAATCCCGATCCCCGTGCGCGATCACAGTCGATAAAGCCACCGGTAAAACAGAATATTGCGATAATATCAGTGCAAACTTACTATGAGTCTGCACTTGATTTTTAGGTGAAGCAAAGTCTAGCTTAATTTGGTGACGATTTGATTATTTAGTAACAATTCTTGACTGAGTAAATCTTCCACATTAATCCGCAGAAAACACTGATCATCAATCCAGAACTGCACTTTAATGCGATCTTTACCCCGAAAACCTAAAGGATCGAGTTTAGCGATCGATCGGGCCCCCTCGCGATCATTTAAGGTTTGGACGCTAGTTTCTCCATTACCGAGGGAACGAGTAATTAATTTATCACCATCAAAATAGACCTCCATTGCCCCCCTTTCCGTGCCTAATTCGCCGATAATTAATTCAATGCTGGGTTGATTGTCCACGGAAGCACCTAGGACTAATTCCACGGGTTTTTCCATAGGATAGGGTTGTCCAGAGTTAATAATCGGATGCCAAGCGTGGGCATTTTTGCGACGATTCCAGTAACGAATGCCGTAGCTATGATAAAGAAAATCTTTGACTTGATAACCTTGGGCTAATTGTAACGCTCCCAAAGCGATCGCTTCAAAGGGTCGATCCTCTTTAATTTTACTACTATCAAAATACTGTCGCACCCAATCTTTTACCGCCGGAATTTGTACGGTTCCCCCGACTAATAACACCGCATCGATAGCGCTAACTTCAACTCCATTGCGTCTTCCCTGTTGCAAAACTCCCGTCATTAAATCATCTAATTGATTAAAAAAGTTTTGTTGTTGGAGAATATCGGTCAATTGTTCTCGATCCAAGCTTAACTCGTAACTCTCGAAATTTTCCTCATCAAAATATACCTCCTCGGCGGTTAATTGGGAAGAAAGTTTAATTTTTAATCTTTCTGCTAGACGAGTAGTCAGGGAAGTTTTCGCTAAAGATTGCTTTTGGGCAAAATAATCGACAATCCAATCGTCGATATCTGACCCCCCTAAATTTGTCCCCGCCTTGGCTAAAACTCTCGCTAGTTTAGTTTTTTGGGCAGAATTATTGCCTAAAAGTTTTTCTCCCCACTTGAGAATAAAACCTTGATTTTTTTGAGGATTATCTAAATCTAATTGTACCAAAGAAAGATCGAGAGTGCCACCGCCAAAATCTACCACTAAAATCACTTGATCCCCAGTGGTTCCATAACCCAAAGCGGCGGCCGTGGGTTCATCAATTAGTCGAATTTGTTCGATTTCCCACCCCTGACAAACATTGCTTAACCAATTGCGGTAACTTTCAAAACTATCGACGGGGACGGTTAAAACTAGAGATTGGGGGGTTTCCGGGGTGGTGTTTTTTAAGTGGTCGATGATGCTATCAAGAAACCATTGACCAACCCCCTCGAAACTGAGGACAGTTTCCTCTAATTCTGGTAAAAATCCTTGAATTTTTGCCCCGATACCTCGTTTAAAGCGACGAAAAAAACGCGGATCTCGATCGATATCTAAACCCCGATCCCGTACCGCTTGACCAGCAATTACTTGCAGGGGATTGGCTGATTTAATATAGAGTAAACTGGGAATTAGGGGGGGATTGTCGGCTATTTGTTGGGATAACTCCGATAATTTGACGGTTTCTGCCCTATTTGTCGCCCCATTCCAACGAGTAATGACGGTATTACTGGTTCCGAAATCAATAGCGTAGAACACGATCGATGGTTTTTAGGTAAATTTAGTTAATTATTCGCTATTGTAACCTGTTATTTACAGCAAACCGCCCGATCGAGGTGGAAGCTTCCGAAAAACCTGGGGAATTTGGTCAGCGCAAGCTAAAGAAGTCTGAGCAAAAACTTGACAAATAATCTTTAATAGTATATATGAGTTGCACCTGATCAAAGGATTATGTTAGCAGTTACTACCTCACCCGAAACCCTCTCCTTAGAAATTCCTAGCGCGATCGCTCTCTCGATCACCCTTGAACAGTTTGAAGCCATTGCTATGGTCAACCGTGACTTAAAATTAGAACGTACAGCCCAAGGAGAATTAATCGTGAATCCCCCGACAGGTGGCGAATCAGGACAGCGAAATTTTCGTATAACAGGACAATTGTTTCGCTGGTGCGAAGAAAATGAAGCTTTAGGAGTCGGGTTTGACTCTTCCACTGGATTTATACTGCCAAATGGGGCGATTCGTTCTCCCGATCTATCTTGGGTGAGTCGAGAACGCTGGGAATCTTTAACCCCTAAGCAGAAAAAAGGATTTATTCCCCTCTGTCCCGATTTTGTGGTCGAATTGCGGTCTGAATCTGATAGTCTTGACAAATTACAGAAAAAACTGCTCGAATATAGGGAAAATGGGGCAAGGTTAGGCTGGTTAATCGATCCCCAGAATCGGCAAGTTGAAATTTATCGTCAAGGAAAGGAAGTGGAGATATTAGAAAATCCCACTGATTTATCGGGTGAAGATGTTTTACCCAATTTTAGCTTAAATTTAAAGCTCTGATGTTTTCAGGAGTAATCCTAGGATATTAGACTTCTGGCAGAAGTCAGGCAATAGGCAACAGGCAAGAGGCAACAGTGGTAAGAATCGCCGATTGCTCTATCATATTTCTAGGTCATCATCAAATGAGCATCGAAAAGTCTTTAGTCTCGTCAGGTAAAAGTCTTTATCAAGAAGATTTCTACGGATGGTTACAAGAAACCGCTAACTTGCTCAAAGAACATCGTTTTGAAAAATTAGACTTAGAAAATTTAATCGAAGAAATTGAAACGATGGGAAGGAGTGAAAAACGAGAACTAGAAAGTCCCTTAACCGTCATTGCCGAACATCTGCTTAAATTGACTTACTGGCTAACTGAAAAGGAAACAAATGTTCAGGGGTGGCGCAGCACAGTTGTTGAACAACGCAGACAAGTTCAACGCTTATTAAAAGAGAGTCCAAGTCTGAGAAGATTGATTCCTGACATCTGGATAGATTGTTACCAAGCAGCCAGAGAGGATACTGTCAGAAAGTATCAACTTGCTGCTGATTTATTCCCGATTGAATCACCCTTCACCCTTGAAGAAATCCTTGATTATGACTATCTTCCTTAAAACTGAAGTTTGGTATTTTGTATATGAATACAATGCCTAACAAAGCAAAGCCTTAAGCGGCAATCAGTACTTCTGAATCACTCCCTAAATTAAATTGGCTTACCAAATCAAAGTAAGATTTAAACTAAATTCTGGCAGAATATTTTCCCCCGATAAACTCTCTTGACGATAAATTTCCACTTCTCTAGTTTTTCTATTGATTAACCAACCTAAACGAGTCCCATTATCTAAATATTCCTGCATTTTTTTCCTAGCAGTTTCTATGTTGTCACTAGGAGACATTAATTCAATGACAAAATCGGGAGATAGAGGTAAAAATCTTTTCTTTTGTTGTGGGGTTAAAGCTTGCCATTTTTCCAAAGGTATCCAAGCAGCATCGGGAGAGCGATCGGCCCCATTAGGTAGTTTAAATCCTCCAGAAGAATCAAAAACTACACCTAATTTATTTAGGTTATTCCATAACCATAATTGGGCAGTGATTCCAGCGTTAGAATTACTGGTTTCTCCTCCAGTCGGTGGCATAATAATTAAATCTCCTTTTGGGTTGCGTTCCAAGCGCAAATCTCGGTTATCCTGACAAAGTTGAAAGAACTGTTCATCGCTGAGTTGAAACGAGTTAAATTTAACTTCTACTGTCATTATTATCCCCAACCTACTCTCGTCTAAAATTCATGGTAACGCGCTAGGGCAAGAGATGTTCTTGGATGAAATTAGTGTAAACATCTCCGGCTAAAAAGGCGGGAGTTTCCAATATTTTACGATGGAAATCAATAGTCGTCGGTACTCCCGTGATCGCACATTCCCGCAGGGCGCGTTTCATGCGTTTAATCGCAGTTTCGCGATTTTCTCCCCAGACAATTAATTTCCCAATTAGGGAATCGTAATAGGGGGGGATTTCGTAATCGGTGTAAACGTGGGAATCCATGCGGACACCGGGACCGCCGGGGGGCAGATAACCGCTAATTTTGCCAGGGTGGGGGCGAAAATTGTGATCGGGATCCTCGGCATTAATGCGACACTCGATCGAATGCCCTCTAAATATCACCTGATCTTGCTTAATTTGCAGTTTTTCGCCCTGTGCCACCAGAATTTGTTCTCGGATCAGGTCTATCCCCGTGATCATCTCCGTGACGGGGTGTTCCACCTGAATACGGGTGTTCATTTCCATGAAGTAAAAATTGCCGTGTTTATCGACTAAAAATTCCACAGTTCCCACCCCGACGTAATTAATCGATTTAGCGGCTTTAACGGCGGCATTACCCATTTTTGAGCGTAAATGGGGCGTTAAGAAGGGGCTGGGTGCCTCTTCTAGCAGTTTTTGGTGTCGTCGCTGAATCGAACAGTCTCTTTCTCCTAAATGGATCACGTTACCGTGACTATCGGCCAAAATCTGAAACTCGATATGTCGGGGACATTCGATAAATTTTTCTAGATATACTCCTGAATTGCCAAAAGCCGCTGCTGCTTCCCCTTGGGCGGCTTTTAACATATCACCTAGTTCATCTGAACTATTGACAAGACGCATCCCACGCCCTCCACCGCCGGCGGTGGCTTTAATCAGGACAGGATAACCGATGTCATCAGCGATACGTTTTGCTTCCGCTTCTGAGGTAATTAAACCACCACTGCCAGGGATAGTAGGAACTCCCGCTTTTTGCATGGTTTTTTTAGCGGTAGATTTATCCCCCATAGCCAGAATAGCGCTGGGAGACGGACCGATAAAAGTTAACTGATGATCGGCACAAATTTCGGCAAAGCGGGCGTTTTCTGCCAAAAAACCGTAACCGGGATGGATCGCCGTGGCGTTGCGTGTTAGGGCAGCCGAGATGATATTAGGGATATTTAGGTAACTTTTGCTGCTTGGGGGCGGACCAATACAAACACTCTCATCGGCCAGTTGAACGTGAAGGGCATGGCGATCGATGGTAGAGTGGACGGCAACGGTTCTAATGCCCAATTCTTCGCAACTATGAAGGATTCTTAAGGCGATTTCCCCGCGATTGGCGATTAATATCTTGGCAAACTGCATTGGACGACCACGAGATCAGGCTGGTGTGATAGGCGACTATTTAGTAGAATATCTGGTTTTGTTACCTTGGGGAAATCGGGAAGTGGGGAAGTGGGGTGTGGGGAAGTGGGGTGTGGGGTGTGGGGTGTGGGGAGAATAAATAAAAGCAATCTCCTGACGACCGGCGACCGACTACCGGCGACCGACAGGGAAAATAACTGACTCGGTCTCCCTCCCCGGTCAAGATTGAAAGCGATAAGCTAGAGTGTGAGGAGTGAAAACTTTTTAATCTCGTTTCGCCCCTAGAGGATAATAGCTCGATGTTGCGAATTATCACAGAGCCATGGTCAGCCAGAACGGAACTGAGACGAATTCGGGAACGGTTCGACGATCCGGAAATTCGGGAAAAAGAATCGCTTGTCCGAGAGATTGTCGAGCAGGTGCGACTTTCTGGCGATCGCTCGTTGGTGGATTACACGGAAAAATTCTACCAACAGTCCCTTAATCTACAACAACTGAAGGTGAGTGGCTCGGAACTCGATGCTGCTTATCAACAGGTGTCGCAGGATTTATTAAATGCGATCGCCGTTGCCTGTCAAAAAATGGAGGCTTTTCATCGTCAGCGTCTTCCCAAAGCTTGGGTACAGTTTCCTGAGGATGGTACGGTTCGGGGGAAACGTTATCAACCGGTTAACAGCGTGGGAATTGTCGTTCCCGATGGTAAACGTGCCTATCTCAGTTTATTGCTCCAACAGGCGATTCCTGCCAAAATAGCGGGGGTTAAACGGATTGTGATGGTATCTCCTGCTGATGAAGATTTACGCATCCATCCGGCGATTTTAGTGGCAGCCCAATCGGTGGGTATTAGTGAGATTTATCGGGTGGCTGGACCACAGGCGATCGCCGCTTTAGCCTACGGTACAAAAACGATCGCTCCTGTGGAGATGATTGCCGGAATAGGTGATTTTTATACTAATTTGGCTAAAAAACTGGTTTCTGACCATGTAAAAATCGATTATCTCTCTATTACTTCTGATTTAGTTATTATTGCCGATAGTCAAGCCAATCCCAGGCAGTTGGCCCTAGATTTATTAGCGCAAGCGGAACAGTATTCCCTAGCGGCAGCGATTTTATTGACGACGGATAAGGCTTTGGCCCTAATAGTACAGGAAGAAGTGCAAAAACAGTTACAGGTACATCCCCAGAGATTGTTAACGGAAAAAGCGATCGCTCATTATGGTTTAATCGTGGTGGTGGAATCATTGGAGAAAGCGATCGAATTATCGAATCTTTTTGCTCCCACCCATTTATCCTTAATGATCGATGAGCCTTGGGAAAAGCTATCTTCTGTGAGACAATCGGGAACTATTCTCCTCGGTTCCACTACTCCAAAAGCGGTGGCTGATTATTTGGGTTGTCCCGTGGGAGTGGAAACTTTTCTCGATTCCGCCACTTTAATCGAATATCCTGCCGATTCTTTCGCCTCCATAGCCCACAATCTGCAAATATTAGCGCAAGCGGAGGGATTTACGACAACGGACGCGGGTATAGAATCCCGAGGTCAGGACAAGACCTAGAAAAACTATAATCTTCTCAAAGCAACTATTGGGTCTAATTTAGCGGCACGATGAGCGGGAACAACACCGAAAATTAGACCGATGGCACTAGAAACTCCTAAAGCGAGAATTATCGCAGGGATTGAGACACTGGTGGTTAAAGCGGCAAAAATTCCCGCTAGATACATTCCTTGAATGCCGACAAAAATCCCGATAATTCCGCCAGTGGTAGCTAAAATCACCGATTCAATGAGAAATTGACCTTTTATATCCCCTTCTTTGGCTCCTAAAGCCTTTCTTAACCCGATTTCTTGGGTTCTTTCCGTGACTGACACGAGCATAATATTCATTACGCCGATTCCCCCGACAAAAAGGGAAATACTGGCGATCGAGGCTAACATTCTAGTTAAACTATCGTTAGTCTCTTTGGTCATTTCTAAGACTGCGGTTTGAGGGAAAACCTGCACATAATTCTCGTCGCTGACCTGATGACGCATTTGCAGCAGGTTGCTAATCTGAAACTGGGCGGCTTTAATTTGGGCAGAGCTTTTCGCCAAGACAGAAATATGAGTCAGGGGAATGCCATAGATAGCTCTGCGTCCTTGAACCTGATTAGACATAGTAGTTAGGGGAATTAACGCTCGATCGTCCTGATTAGCCTCAAATAAGGAGCCTTTCGCCTGTAAAACTCCAATAACTTGAAAACTAAGATTGCCGATGCGAAGATTTTCGCCGACGGGATTGCGATTACCAAAGAGATTTTTGGCTAATTCCGATCCCAAGACAATCACGCGATTATCCCGTTTCAGGTCAGATTCCATAATAAATCTACCTTTAGATAGTTGACGGTTACGCACGTTTAGGTACTCGGCTCCCACCCCAATCAGGGGACTATTACTGGTTCTATTACCGAAGGATAAGATTCTTTTACCGCTCAATTCGGGAGAAATGGCGGCAATGGCGGGAACTTGAGATGCGATCGCTTGAGCATCTTCGTAGGTGAGAGGCCGGGGATTAGGAATTGTCCGCCGGACATTGCGCGAGGAGGTGGAAACAAATAAAACATTCGGACCGAGAGCTTCAAACTGCTCGAGGGCGACTTTTTGCGCTCCTTCACCCACTCCCACTAGGGCAATGACGGAGGCGTTACCGATAGCAATTCCTAGCATGGTCAGACTACTACGCAGTTTATTGCCCATCAAAGCGGAAAAAGCCATTTTCAGGTTTTCGAGCATTTCCATGGTTAGTTATATTCAGTGATCAGTAAACAGTAATCAGTAATCAGTAATCAGTAAACAGTAAACAGTAAACAGTAAACAGTAATCAGTAATCAGTAATCAGTGATCAGTGATCAGTAAACAGTAATCAGTAATCAGTAAACAGTAATCAGTAAACAGGGATAAAGATGAAGATATAGCGTTTCCTGTTGACAAGAGGTACATTCTCAATCCTGAAAAGCTTAATCAGCAAAGGTTAAAGTGTGCCACACAGATGTGAGAACCGCTATAAATAAATAACTAAATAGCTAATTAACTTACATCTGATAAATAAATAACTAATTAACTTAAAACTTACATCTGATAACTGATAACTGATAACTGATAACTGATAACTGATTAGCGGGTAGAGATTTGGATCGTTTCCGGTTTGCTTAAATCGCCGGTAATAGTTAAACTGCGCCGATTAGCGTTGAGATGACGGACAATTTTATAGATAGCCTCAACTTGGTCACTAGCGCCGATTTTGGCCGCTAGAGTGGTTAGGTCGAGAGAAGTCCCCGTTTCCCGAACAACTTGCACGATTTTTCTCTGTAAATCCAGAATGGAAGCGGCGGCTTTTTTCCCCGCTTCTACCCCGGGTTGATGGTAGGCGTTAATGTTAACTAAACTAGCATAGAAACTAACGGCCCGTTCGTAGAGGGCGATTAAGGCCCCTACCTGACGAGGAGTAACCTCTGGGATAGTGATAGTGATAGAGTGACGACTATTTTCGTATAAAGCTTGTCGAGTACCTTGCAGTAATCCTGAGAGGAAATCGCCAGCAGTGGAGCCGGTTTCCACTTCTATCGAATCTCCTTGCCGGTCTTTTAACACTTCAATAAAAGTAGCGAAAAAATTGGGAATACCTTCGCGTAATTGTTGGACGTAGGCGTGTTGGTCGGTGGAACCTTTGTTACCATAGACGGCGATACCTTGGTACACCGTATTGCCATCGAGGTCTTTTTCTTTACCGAGGGACTCCATTACCAATTGTTGCAGATAGCGGCTAAAGAGATAGAGGCTGTCTTTGTAGGGCAGAATAACCATATCTTTCTCTCCCTTGCCATTGCCCTCATGATACCAAGCTAGAGCCAGTAGGGCGCTAGGATTTTTTTTCAGGTTATGGACGCGGGTGGCGATGTCCATTTCTTTGGCCCCAGCTAACATTTCATCAATGTCGATACCCTGCAAAGCGGCTGGGAGAAGACCGACAGCGGATAGTTCTGATGTACGACCACCGACCCAATCCTGCATAGGGAAACGAGTTAGCCAATCTTGGGCGTATTTGTCCAGTTGGCTACCCGGCATAGTGACGGCGACCGCGTGTTGCGGAAAGTCTAAATCTTGTTTTTCGTAAGCGTTGCGGACTTCTAACATTCCGTTTCTCGCTTCGGGAGTGCCGCCGGATTTACTGGTGACGATAACGAGGGTGGTAGCTAAGGGTAAATGGGCTAGGGTGCGATCGATGCCTTTCGGGTCGGTATTATCAATAAAAGCAATCTCTAAGGGGGGAAAATCGGGTGCTAGAGCCGAACCGACGAATTTGGGACCCAAAGCAGACCCCCCGATGCCTACACAGAGAATATGGCTAAATTTTTCTTGATCAGGCGGTTTAATTGCTCCGGAGTGAATTTTCTTGACAAATTCTTTAATCTGTGCTATAGGTTCGGTGATTTCGGCCCGCAATTCCTGGTTAGGAGCGAGTTCAGGAGCGCGCAGCCAGTAGTGGCCGACCATACGCTGTTCGTCGGGATTGGCGATCGCACCCTGTTCTAAAGCTGTCATATCTTGGAAAGCGCGCTCAAATTTTGCTTCTAGACCTTTGAGAAAACCCTCATCGAAGGGAATCCGACTGACATCGAGATAAAGTTCTAGGTTAGGGTGATAGTATAACCAATCTTGGTAACGTTGCCAGAGTTGCAGATTATCCATAAAAAAAAGCGAAATTTTTGTTTAATTACTCGTTTAGGAGAGATAGGATTCTATCCTCTCCAATCATCATACAGGTAGTTTTAGACTAGAAGTTGACATCCTCACCGCCGTAAACGGACGGTGATTCCCAAACCTCACGATTTGGGTTTCTGCTTCTTTCCCTTGCGGGGTTCCGCACCTGCCTTAACAGATTTACTCTGTTCTGG
>VYKO01000124.1_pt1 | contig 17548 bp, 18 predicted proteins | sample 5114561 | NCBI WGS metagenome assembly VYKO01 (sample SAMN12291811, study PRJNA351875) | freshwater metagenome | isolation source: freshwater lake | place: USA: Michigan, Baseline Lake | collected 2011-08-08 | reverse complement strand
ATCAATGATTTTGGCAGCATTAACTGAATTATCTGCTAATTTGTCAACAGTAACTGCTGTATTAGCCAGTTCATTGGTGCCGACTGAACCATCAATGATTTTGGCAGCATTAACCGAATTATCTGCTAATTTGTTAACGTTAACTGCTCCGTTAGCTAGTTCATTGGTGCCGACTGAACCATCAATAATTTTGGCAGCATTAACCGAATTATCCGCGAGTTGGTCAATTGTCACCTTACCGGAGGCAATTTTGGCACTGGCGAATGTCCGCACGGAATTGTCAGGATTTCCTTCGATCTTATCATTAGCAAGTGTTACCTTTGCTAACAGAATCAGCGTACCGTCATTGCTTGGTGGTGATGTCGTGCTTTTGACTAATGGGCGTTCAGTAATGCGCCTGTATTGATCAGTCACACCACTGGTGGTATCTTTATCAGCCTCATCTTTGACATCCTGATACTCAATCGTCACATATATATCACCAGTCCCAGTGAGGTTGAGGGGTTGCGGTGGTGGGTCAGAGGGTAGGATAATTTCTTTACCCTCTTTATTAATTGCTATACCGGGGCTGATGGTAACTTGTTTGTCACCAGTTTTGCTGACAATTAATCCATCAACTACTCCCCAGCTATGAAGTAATTGATTGTGGCGATAGCGCATATCACGGTGATATGTCTGTTCGTCGATGAAATCTTTTTCTACCAAAAATTCGGAAGTGAAATAATTTGGGCGCTTAATCTCTGCCATAATCTCTAATCTCCATATTTCCTGATATTTGCTAAATTTTAAGGACTTGTGGTTGGTTGTGTGGGCATGGTTCCGAGGATAGTGTTGATTCCTAAAACACTGGAATCTTTATTGCCGATTTGGATAGTTCCGGGATAAATCGGTATAAGTTTGTAATCTGTATGTGCCGGTTTTTCTAGTTGAATCAGTGCATTAGCAATTTCCAACTGTCGTGCTAACTCTTGGGGTTTGCTCTTTAATTCTTCTGCTAAAGCGATAGTGACAGTAAAAAAGTGCGGCGGACCACCACCCAAATAAGTATCTTTCCCGATGGTGGAATGTACCCCAATCTGAAATTCTGCCTCTGCGGTTTCAATAACGCTAGGTTTACCCAGAACAAAAATCCGCAACAGTTCTTCTAAGTTTGTCTTTGTCCCCCGTAATTGATAGTGTTTAATAATATTGGCAATGAACTGTCGCTGGATAATGGGGTTGACATCTGCTCGCAGGCTAAGGGCCGTCCAACTCGCCAGCCAAGAGAGAAATTCATCAGGGGTTTGTTGGGGATCAAAATAAGTCGCCACTCCGGCAATAATTTCTTCTAAGCCATTGGGGGGGAAGTTGCGGTTATTCTCGATTTCAGGGAAGGGAACTTCATCTTTAATTCCCAAAAGTATCTTTTCAAAGGCCAAGAGAAATTGACCGAGGAATGGGTCTGCCTGGTAAATGGCGGGGAGGTACTCGAGCAGGCTGCTGGGGGTTCTGGTAGGAGTGCTAGGCATGAGAATCCAACTTCCGATTTCTTGATTACTTTACGGGAGACTCAAATTTCAGAGCGATAGTACCTGGAACAACAATTTCTTCTGGCTGAATTTTGATCGCTATCAGTTTACCATTGTCTCGCAACAAACGGTCAGGGTCACTTACTGTTAGTTCTTCTTGTTTGTTGGTAGCAGTTACAAAATCTATTCCCTCCAATTTGTCAAGTAACTCGTAAATTTCTGAAACATAAACATTTCGACCAAAAGGCCAGCCTTTGCCGTCTGTACCTCCTGTCAGGGGATGGAGGAACTTTTGCAAGATAGTGATCGCTTTGGGACGAATATCTGCTTCCCGGACATCACGGTTAAGATGTAGAGTCAGCCGCACTCCCACCTCAACATATCGCGGTGCAACTACGTGTACTCTTGTAGTTAACAGCCGTCGAGGTTCGAGGTATTTAGTTACTTTCTGAATTAGTTCTTCTGTCGGCTGGGGTTTTAAAGTTTCTGGTGGGGCATAGGGAACAATCACCACACTGATATGTCCGGGTCTTTTTTCTGGCTTTAACGGGTTTTCTGAGACTAGATTGCGTCGGGGAAGGCAGCGAGTACGGGCTATCTTTGAGTCTGCTGCTAAAGCTAGGTTTTCAAAGTCCTTGCAGGTGACGGCACGTTCTGACTGCCGCAGCTTAAGCACAGTTTCTCGAATTTCTTCATTCAGGGTTTTCTGCGGTGAAGGCTGCCAATCTCGCCCATTCAGCAGTTTCAAGAAAGCGTATTGATTGGTATCTGTCACCCGGTTGAGCCGATAAATCAACAGTTCGCTGAGGTAGGCAAACAACTCAATCAGGGTTATGCCTGGATCGGAGGGATTATAATTTGTCCAGTCCGGTGCGTAGCTAGGAATCAGGCTGAGAGCCTCTTGCACCAGATCCTCATAGCTGCGGTCATCTAGGTTAGGTAATTCTAGCGGCATATTGACTTCTCAGGATTTCTCAAAAAACAGGTTAACAGTATGCTTGCCGGAGTAAACTAAAAAGCGATTTGTTTTCATTACTTGTTTCACCTCCTCTGACAAACTTTCTAGATCTTCCGGGGGATCTACCTTGAGAGAGCGGATATAGTCCACACCGGAGACAGATTCCAGCAGGGCGTAGAAGTCTGAATTGTGCGGTTTGCGACCAAAGTCCCAACCCTTGCCATCTAAGCCACCGGTGAGGGGATGTAAGAAGCGAGTAAGAGTTTGATTGACCGCCCCCTCAACTGCACTTGCTCCTTCTAGAGAGGTGAGGGCAATATCTGCGGTGACACTCACGCTGAGATACAAAGGTCCAACTACGGCGATATTGGCAGTAGGAATCCCATAGGTTTCCAAGTAGTCTTGGACGCGGTTGAGCAGTCCTATACTAGACAAGGGTTTAATCTCGGTGGAACGGGAGACAATAATAATGCTAACATCTCCCGGTGTGATAGGGTTTAGATCCAGTGGGTCATCAACCAGATTGCGTAAGGGAACGCATTTCGCCCGCGCTACCTCTGGGGAAGCCAGTTTGGCTAAGTCTTCGTAATCTTCTAGGGTGACGGCGCGATCGCCGTGGCGGATGGTTCCAGGGAGGCGATCGCGCAGGGATTCCAGGGTCTCTGCTTCTGTACCACCCACCGCCGCTTGTAAGTTGGTTACTTTCTCGATGTAGGGAACTGTGGTCTTCAGTTGCACAATGCTATCGACTGGTTTATTCCCCGCTTCACCGCCGCCTGTCTGATACCGCGCTATCCTTAGATTACCAGTTCCCAGAGGCGGAATCAGCCCGTTGCGTCCGTTACCAAACTGAATTTTGCCCGTAAGCTGGTCGAGGACGTAGTGGCGATCGCGGGAACTTGAGCCATAAAAATCAGCAACTTGCTGCCATTGTACCCAGACTTCTCGAGAATTGGGAATTGGGGTAATCGGGTTGCTATTTCCTTGCAGTTTTAGTCTCTCTAGCTCTAGTTCTGAAGGTTTTTCTGGTTCTCTGACCTCTAATTGTGGGTTTTGCAGGACGGGAAAGCGAGTCGTCTGGAAAATTTGATTTTCTGACCCGTTACTAGAACCCAAAATTTCCTTGACAATCGTGATCGTTTGGCTGGCAAAAGTTGTATTGAGGGCAAGGTTGATGATTCTAGGTTCAATGAGATAGTCTCCTGTTTCCCACTGTACCCGTAACCAGTAACGTTCCGATAAGTCAAACTCGGCTTTAGTTTGACAGTCAGCCGGAACCAAGAATTTAATTAATCCTGAAAGGGTGAAATTTTCGCTGCCATCCTCGACCGTAAGTTTTGACCAAGCTTGTCCATTCCAATATTGCCAAGATAACCGGACTGGCGACCTTGGTGGTAGTTGGTCTGCCACAAAGGTTTCTAAAGTAGCAGTATAAATAGTAGCAAAAGTATCAGGACGGCTCAGGCGCACAAAAGCAATATCTCGGTTTTCCTGATTGAGATCTTCGGGAATAGTAATCTGCACTTTTAAGGATTTTGTTTCCCCAGGAGCAAGAGTAATTGAAGTCCCTGCTTCTGAGATTGTCGTCTCCCAATTATTGCCCCAAATTTCCACTCGCCAAGTGACTGATTGATCCGTATCATTTGTTACCCACAGGGGATGAGTGACTCTCCCAGTTGTCCCAACTTGACGACTGTAGGGGGGAGAAAGAGGGATAAATTTTTCCCCATATTTCAAGTCTGCTAAGGAGACAAAAAGACTCAGAGGACGATTGGGGAAATTGGATCGAGTTGGCGGGAGGGTAAATCCTAGATATAACGAAGGATGAGATTCTGTGAGGGCTTCAAAAGGAATAAATGGTTGTTCTTTCTGTTGAATGTATGTAAAGTTATTGTAGGTTTGACAAGCAGAAAGGGACTGAGTAGCATCATAGGTATAACTTAGGGTTAGGGATTTGAGCAAAGGGGGAGAAAGGGTGTTAGAAATTAACCATACTCCTGTCCCCACTGGATGAGGCGATTGTAGGGCTTCTGTCAACGTCAGGCTATTATTTGAGGTATTAACAACCCCGATAGTTCGGACCTCCTGAGTGTTAGTTCCCGTGGCAATTTGGATGCGATCGCCTGGCATAAACCCCCGGCTACTGTTGACGATAATTTGCTCGGTGTTTTCCCTAATTTCTTGTCTGAGGGTAGTAAAAGTAGGGGGTTGAGAGGAAGTACCCGTGCCATAGTTTCCCCGAACAATCCGCACGCGAATCCAATAATTAGTCTTGCTATTAACTTCACCTAATCCTATCTGATTGGGCAAAGTAAAAGTAATTGAGCCGCTTTGGGTGAATTTGGCAGTTGCTGGACTACTGGGAGTTACCAATGTTACCAATAATGGCTGCCAAGCCTTGCCATCCCAAGCATCGAAGGCTAATTCAACTTCATTTTCGCTGTTGACGGGGACAGTTTCATTGAGGGCGATATTGACTGTTACCCTAGCTCCTGCTTTGGCCAAGACTTCCTGACTGGCTAGGTAGAGTGTGTCACTGAGGCGGGGGTTTTCGCCAAAGGGAAAGAAGTCTTTGGTTAGGTCGAGGGGTGAAGAATTGGTAAAACCGAGATCAGGCAGTAAATTGGACTGAGTAACGCTCACTCCTGCTGTAATCCTTTGAATTTTCGGTAAGGGAGGAGAACCAGGGATTAAAGACTGATTGAGCGCAACTTTCAGCCAGGACGCTTCTACACCGTTGATGATTTGTTTAACGGGAACGGGAAAGTTAGGAATTGATACTTGCCAACTTTGGTTATTTTCTGAGGTATTACTGACTAATTGACTGATTTGCCGCCAATCTTTACCATCCCAATAAGACCAAGTCAAGGGGAGTCCTGCTAACCTCTGAGCCTCCTCAGATTGAATTGTTAAGGTGACAGTTTTAGCAACTGGTAGGGTGAATAGGTCATCGCAAGCTAAGTACAGGCTGTGTTCGACCCCCGCATCACCATGAAAAACAAAACCCGCAGTTGCAGTTCCGGTCGTCAGCCAGCCAGTGCGATCGCTCCAGGTATCCTGCTGCGGCTCCTGCACAAATACGGAGGTAAGTTGAGCAGCGGTGACGACTAATTCTGCTTCTGTTTCAAAGATGACCGGGTCTTTTTCCCCTTCCGCTGGGGGAGCGGCTACCTGAGTTCCCACTGGAACCACTACATCCACTGTAGAGCCAGCCGCCAAAGAAAAGGTCAGGGGAGTGCGAGCGGCTTGAGGTGGGAGGCGGGAGGCTCCTAACAAGTCCAGGAATGCCAAGAAATTCTTGTCTGGGACTTGGTTCAAGCGCTCGATGATAATTTCGGCAAAGCGGGCGAAGGTGCCAATTAAGGCGGCACTGATAGTCCCCTTTTTCGGCAGTCTCTTGCCTGTTACCGGCTCTATTTCATCTTCCCGCCAAGTGGGTGCATATTTAAGCAGTAATTCCTGCAACTGCTGGGTAATCTCAGTTGCTGTGCGCTTGTCAATTTTCGGGGCTGATTTAACCATTGAATTAGGAATTAGGAATTAGGAATTACATTCTTTCTAAATAAAACGGATAGACGAGATTAAAAACGTTATTACTTGCTCGCACCTGATAGTCAATACTGATGATCAGTTTTTCTCCGTCGCTGTCGGATTGGGGAATCACTTGAACGTCTAGTACATCAATGCGAGGCTCGAACAAGAGCAAAGCTTCTCGCACTTGTTGGGAAATTTTGCCAGCGGTGGCTGCTGTATTCATTTCAAAAACGAGGTCGTAAATCCCGCAGCCGAAATCGGGGCGCATCACGCGCTCGCCCTTAGCCGTCGCCAGAATGATCCAGATGGACTGACGGACGCTTTCTTCGTACTTTGCCCATTTGAGCGCCCCCGAATCGACCTGAATGGGGAATCCTACGCCAACACCTAAAAAAGATTTCTCCATCTCCATCCTCCCCTTAACCAATTAAGACAGTACCGACAGCAATAACCTGTCCTACGGGCAAATCGGCTGGATCATTGCACGTCTGGGCTGTATCGCTGTTACGCGCTGCCATCTTACCGTTGATCTTGACGGTTGGGCTACCGATTTTAATGGTGGCTTTGTTGGCAGGAGGTTTCTGGAATGCCGTACCAGGAGGGGTAGGGATATGGGGCGGAGTGTTGTCTGCCGTGCTGTCCACGGTGGCGGCTGCCATCCCCATAATCTTGACATCTGCACTGAGGTTGCCGTTGATGATGCCAATAAAGGGGTGGGGAAGAGGAGTCGGAACTGGTGGCCCTGGCGGTGCTGGCACCATGACAATGTGGGTGTCGGTGGCAATAATTTGGTCGCCTTGTTTAGCTGCGGGTTGTCCCATAATGGATTTTAGATTTTAGATTTTGGATTTTGGATTTAAAACTAATTGAGGTTGATAGTTGCGCCTTTAAGATTCATGGTGGCGCTGGCTTTGATATCCATGCCTGCACCAGCTTCTATTTTGCTGTCGGCGGAAGACTTAATTTCGATTTTTTGTGCGTCTAGTTTGATCGTCCCTTTAGTAGCAGAAAGGGTAATGTCTTTGTCAGCAGTAATAGTAATTGTGTTATTAGATGTATCGAAAATTAGACTGTTATTGCCACTTTTATCGATAATCTCAATAGTTTCTTTGCCATCTTCATCATTGAGACGAATGGCATGACCGCTGCGAGATTTGATCAGCCGCAGGTTATTTTTCCCGTCGCTATTATTAGCTGGAGGTGCATCTTTGCCATTCCAAAGAACCCCCAAAACGTAAGGAAAACGCGGGTTTCCCTGCTCGAAACCTACCAGAACTTCATCATCTACTTCTGGGAGAAAGTAGATCCCTCTTTCTTTGCCGGCCATTGGGGCAGCCATTCTCGCCCAGTTGCTTTCATCTTCATCTTTATCGCTAAGCCAAGGAAATTTCAACTTGACTCGACCTAAGTTATCCGGGTCTTTATTGTTGGTAACTACACCTACGACCACTCCGAAAATACGACCAGCGATCGCTTCCCTAGTTTCCGTATCTACTGTCACCTCAAAGAGATTCATATTGCATTCCTCCGAATTGTAAAATAGGTGAAGTAACCGCGAGGTCCGTAGCGATGGCTGGCCGCGGTGACGTAATACAGTCCACTAAATCGTTCCCCAATACCATCGATCTCAATGACTTTACCAGCCCGTACTTGGGTATTACCCCGACAAATGCCTTGACCAGTAATCAATCCTAGTACCTCCCGATTAAATTGAGCTTTAGCAAATTGATCAGCCTCAGCTTGACTGGCAACGGGGCGATCGCTAATACCCCCTATCCCCTCACCGAAGGCACTCTCACTGAGCTTAGCACCGCTCGACTGTCCCCCCATCGTCGAGACTTCATCCCCCGCCTTAGCCTGTCCGAGAACCTTTTGCTTGTCTTTGGCACTCCAGCCGCGCACCGATACTTGGCTCACCTGTCCGAGGGAAGAGAGGCGGGGAGAAAATTCCAGCAGTTCATCTTCCAGAGTCAGGGTTAAGACGGCGCTACCGGCATTCCCCACCGGACGGAACAAGAGGGTTTTGTCCTCTACCACTACCTCATACTGGAGCTGCCGCGCCCGTGCCTGCAAGAATTCCAGATCCGTCTGGTTAGCCTGCATAAGATAGTCATGGGTGACTTGGCTATCTTCGGCTTTGGCAGTAAGTCCTCCTTCGTTGGCAATTTGCGCGGCGATGTCGCTGTCTTTTTTCTGGAGGAAAGTACGAGTCTTGCGTCCTCTTTGTAGTCGGTGGCGGCGATCGTAACCGCGCACGATCAAGCTAGGCAGGCGATTAATCGTAAATTCTGGTTCTAATCCGGTAATTTCTCCCTTAATTAAGGTGGCCAGTTGGCTCCCATAACCTAGTTTAATCTCTACTTCAGTACCAAGAGCAAAAAGAGCGTCATCGAGTAAGGAAATCTGACTATTCTGAGTTTCAAGTCCAGTCAGTTCCACTGTGAACATACTGGGTAGAGTCAGGTCATCCTCAACGGTGATGCTAATAACCTGAATTTCTGTCTCAATTGGCAGTGGTGAACCGCCAATTTTCAGAGCAAAACTCGGTAACAGCAAATTTGGCGTACTCGTTGTCGGCATTATCGATAATTCTCCTGATTTTAGATTTTAGATTAGTTTTTTCCCTGTTCCCTGTTCGCTGCCATATAACTCTGTCACCTGCCCAATTCCCAATTCCCAATTCATAATTCATTAACGTAGTTTCGGAATAATTAGAGGATTGCTCACTTTTAAATGGCGCGGATCGTCTAGATTATTTGCTTGGGCGATAATGCGCCAGAGATTGGGATCTCCATATACTTCCGCCGCTAGGCTACTTAAAGTATCTCCTCGCTTGACTAGGCGTGTCGTTTGTTCTGGATCAGTTTGTTTGAGGTCTTTTTCTCGATCAATCCATTCAGTAAAAGTCACTGTCAGCCTAGCGCGTAGGGGTTTGCCATCACTTTTGAAGAGGGTGAAGTTTTGCACCAAGTTAGTCACCACTCCAATAAAGGGAAACTCAGGAGGATCGAGGGGGTTTCCCCAAGACACTGTGCAAATTGGCGGTTGATTGGTATCCCGTTCAATGCGCGTCAGCTTGACAATTTTATTGGTGAGTTGGCGCACGTCATCTACTGGCTTACCCTCAACGGGTTCGGTCACGTCAAAAAACAGTTCTAAAACAAGGGTACGACTTCCTCCTCCCCCAAACTGCAAAACTGGTGCATTCAAATTTCTCTGGACGGTAGATTGCTCTCCTTTGGTGGCTGTTGAAGTACTAGCAGATACTTGCGAACTCCAAGTGACTGGTTTGGTAATTGAATAGGCAGTCGGATTGAATTGCACCGTAATTTCTGGCAGCTTAGACGGTGGTAGAGGTTTAATCTTTAATTTGGTAGGCGTTTCTAGTACCATTGGCTTATCCCCCGACGTTCACGTTCAACGGTTAACTGGCGAAACAGCAGACGGCTGACTTGTTCGGCAATGTCTGCCACATTGACTACCGGAGTCTGGTTTGCTGTCTGAGCGATCGCTGGTATAGCAGGATTTGATGGCATAGCTTCCATCTCGGAAGCCGTATTTGACATCTGGCGCAGGATATTGGGACGATTAGGATTGACTGGGATACTGACTGACGGCAAAGAGGAGTCAGTATAGCCGTTGTTGGCGGCGGAGAAAACTGTCCTCGCTGGTTCACTGGTAGTTTTACGCCAAACCAGATTGGTCGGGACTGAGAGGTTTCCTGGAACCTCTCTAGAGGGAATTTCTGGGACGACGGCGATCGAAGTTGTTGCTAATTCGGAGTTAACGGCGGCAATATCTCTATTTGCTTGATTTCCTGACTGTTTTTGTCCTCCGATCGCCTCTCTGTGTATTGTACCTGAACCTGTTGTTAGTCGGTTAGATTCTTTATCTAGCGATTGTAAGCTTTGCCGCAGCAACAAGGGGGTTGCTGTGCTTAAATTGCTTACTTGAGGTTGTCCTAATTCAACTGAGGTAACTTTTGTTTCTCCTTCTGTTGACGCAACTATTGCCTCTGATTGGTCTAAAGTAGCTGCTGATTCTGAGTTAGAAGTGGAAGTATTTATCCTTTCATTAATTGTTCTCAAAGGTAAAGTAGATTCTCCCGAAGTGGCTATTGCTTCGTTACTAACTAAAGATTGTTCTTGTTCAATAGCGGTAACTGTTGTCTCTGGTTTGAGAGATATTTCTGCTGATTCTGAGTTAGAATTGGAAGTATTTATTCTTTCAGTAATTGTTCTCAAAGGTAAAGTAGATTCTCCCGAAGTAGAGGTTAAAGAATCTATCTTTTTTTCCTCAGATGTTTCGTCTGGCTGCTGCCAGTTTTTTCTGAATACTAAAGGATTGGTTATTGCTTCGTTACTAACTAAAGACTGTCCTTGTTCAATAGCCGTAACTTTTGTCTCTGGTTTGAGAGATATTTCTGCTGATTCTGAGTTAGAAGTGGAAGTATTTATCCTTTCAGTAATTGTTCTCAAAGAGGAAGTAGATTCTCCCGAAGTGGCTGTTAAATAATCTATCTTCTTTCCTTCAGATACTTCGACTGGCTGGTGCAAATTTTGGCGCAACAACAAAGGATTTGGTGTGCTTAAATTGCTTACTTGAATCTGTTTTAATTCAACTAAAGTAACTTTTGTTTCTTCCTCTTTTGGCGCAACTGTTCTCTGTGGTTGAGCTAAGGTAGCCGCTGGCTTGGAGTCAGGATTTGACACCGTTACACTTTCAACAATTGTCCGCAAGGATGGGCTATTTTTTTCAGAAGTGTTTGCTGGAGCATCTATCTTCTCAGAGGAATTTACTTGTTTACTTAAAGAATTAGAATCTGGTGCTAAGGGAACAGCTTTGCGACTGAGGCGAAAAGTTTGACCGGCTTGGGAATCAGAAATCTTTTCTCTTGGTGGCGCAATCTTCTCCTGATATATCCGTTCAGATAACATTGCTGAAGACAATTGGCTAGTGAGGTTCGGTTCGGTTGTAATTGGCTGCACTGGTGTAGCCAACATTAATTCCGTACCGCTACCTGGTTCACTCTCACCAAAAGCATAACGAGATTGCCACCTTTCTAGGAAACGGGAACGCTGAACCATCCAGCTTGGAACTCGTGCTAATTGAGTCTGGAATTGTTTTAGGTTAATCACCCCAACAGGTTCACTGTGGCGGCGAAGGAGACGCTCTACCAGAACAGATTTTTCATCAGGAGAATCGACCATCTTATACACCTTTTTAGAAACCAATATTGACAGATGCACTTAGTTCAGCGGCGATTCCTCCTACCAAACTACTCACGCTAGGACGGCTGAGTCCTCGGTGAAATAATTCGACGCTTTCAAAGGCGACGTTGCCTGAATCTGCTCGCAATTCTGGGCCAGTCCACTTATAAGGAAAAGCTTCTTTAAAGTTCCACCAAATGACCGGGATGCGCTGCTTGTTCAGCAAATAAATTGTGCCGTTTTGGCGTTCAATCTTGCCTTGAACTACATCCTGATGCCAACTCCACAGTCCATCAATCGGGGTAAGTCCGTGTTTGAGAATCAAGGCTGGGGATTTGCTGCGCCCGGCAAAGCGATGTATGTAGTCATTGACACCGCCTTCCTGGTACTCTTCAATAGTAGTTTCTACCTGCAAACCGCTACATTCAGAGAACCCTCCTGCCAAAATTCCTTCAATCTCGACCAAAAAATTGAAGACCTGATAGGGATCGCTGCGAATTCCCAAAAGATTGGTCGCCAAACTGAAAGCGGCGTTTAAGCCCAAGGATGGCATCGGTTATTTCCTCCTGTTTGCTCAAGTTTGTTCGTTAAAACGCTGGTTAATCTTGGCGATTTCTGCTACCCACTGCTGGCGTTCTGGGTGTTCCAATCCCAGAATGTGTTCCGGCTGCCAGTGAAAGTGGTAGGCGATGTAGGCTACCTCCTCATAAAGCCGTTCGAGGGGGTAGCGCCTTACTCCCCCAAGCTAGTGAGTTCCACGTCAAACTCTTTTTCGCAGTAAGGGCATTGGGTATGAACCCGGTTGTGACCATTTTGATTGATGCGGCAGTAGAGGTCTTGTAAGTAAGCCAAATCTGCCGCGTACAGTCCTTCAATCACCTTCGGGTTGATATACTCCAGGCTGCCAAGCTTAGCGATGACCCGGGACAGCAGGACGATCAGCAGATAAGCTTGGTTGCTACGGACACGGGGATCTTTGAGGGGGGCAATTTCATCGAAGGCAGTGGCTAGGCGCATCACACCTTCCCGATGCAGGTTGCCTTCCCCATCTATATACCCCAGGGGTAAGGTAAAGGGAAATTCAGTCTGGAGCATGATTGAGTGATCAGTTTAGCCGGGGATTAAGCTTTAACCATTTCTTCGTGGACAATTTCTAGGGTTTCAATCGCTACTTCATTGCTGGTGGCATTAAAACTTGGTCCTGTCCATTTAGAAGGCCAGGCTTCCCGCAAATTCCAGCGCAATTTTTCTTCCTGCGCTTCGTTGAATAGGACAATCGAGACATTTTTGCGGGTGGTTTTCCCACTGATCACGGTTTGTCGCCATTCCCAGAGGGTCTTGGAATCGGTGATGCCGCGTTTTAAGGTAATTGGCGCGAATTTATTCAAACCGGTCAATTTACGGCCGTGGTTGGCATCGGTTCCTTCCCGATAGTCAACGGGATCGGTGGTCGCATCTAGACCGCTGCATTCGCGGAAGCCTGCTTCTTGAATGCCGTCGATTTCAACGCGAAAATTGAAACCTCGATAGGGATCAACTCTGTCAGCCATAGAAAATCTCCTTGTTAAACAGCCAGTAAGACAATTGAATGGTTAGTAATCAAGCGGTTGGGCGAATTTCCACGCTTCCCGCCCGATGAACGATCCGAATCACGAGAAACTCAGCAGGAGCAGCAGTTGCTAAACCAATTTCAGTTAGCACCTCTCCTTTTTCTCGGAGGTCGGTCGGGTTAGTTTCAGCATCGCACTTGACATAGAATGCCTGGGCTGGGCTGGCTCCCTGGAGTGCCCCTGACTGCCACAGTTGGGTTAAGTAAGCACTCAGTTCTCGCCCAATTCTCACCCACAAGCGGGGGGAATTGGCTTCAAAGCTTGCCCAGCCGAGATTTTGGTCGATCCACCGCCCCAAGGTGAGGAATAGCCGCCGGACGTTGAGATAACGCCAGTTGGGAGCTTGACTGAGGGTTCGCGCTCCCCAGACGCGCAGTCCGCGACCGGGAAAAGCCCGCAGGCAGTTGATGCCAAAAGGATTCAACTCACCTTGAAGGGAATTGTTGATCGCCACTTGCAAATCGAGGGCATCCTGAATCTCTTCATTGGCTGGGGCTTTGAAGACACCCCTAGCGCGATCGCTGCGGGCAAAGATACCAGCAATATGACCGCAGGGGGGAACCCAGCGCCCTTGGGTATTTTTCAGCCAGGGATAGTAGAGAGCCGCGTTAATCGGTTCGGGTTGGCCGCGGACAATTGCCTCTTGCTGCTTTTTGACTGTCGCTAGAGCATCGAGAATGGCCAAGCGATCGCCCTGTTGGGCGCATTGTTGCAACATTGCCTGTTGCACTTGGATAATAGCACTTTCATCCGTCAGCTTCATAGCATCGGGAACTGCCAGTAAGTCCAAATCCTTCAGGGGAGCGAGAGACGACAAAGCCGCTTCTAAGGCTGATTTTGGCTCTTGATTGGAGTCTGCTCGCACTACATAACAGCGAGTACCCCCATTGGCAAAGAAGCCAGTCACTGCCTCTAATAGATAGCCTTGGGCGATAAATTTTTCGCTGAATTCTTCCTGACGGTGTAATGCCCTTGGGGTGTTGATGGGGAAATCCTTCTCTGATGGCTTAGCCTGAAAGAAGCCGACGAATCCAGGAATGCCAGTGGGTAGCTTGGCTTCTGGTTGGCGGAAGCTTTCCTTTCGATAGACACCTGGCGTTTTACAGTCGATCTCCATAGCTCACCTCTTTTTTAGCTGGTTTGGGCCATCTGGCTGATGCGGAAGATGACAAATTCAGCCGGACGGACAATCGCCACGCCAATTTCCGTGACGACTTGGCCCAATTCGCGCAACTCGGGCGGATTGTTTTCGGCATCGCACTTGACGTAAAACGCCTCCTGGGCTGTATTGCCAAACAAAGCCCCCGAGCGCCAGACATTGGTAAGGAATGCCGAAACGTTGCGGGTAATTTGTTGCCAGAGGGCGGGAGTATTCGGCTCGAAGACCACCCACTGGGTGCCTTCGTCAATCGATTCCCGCAGAAAGAGCAGGGTGCGGCGGACGTTGATGTATTTCAAGTCAGCATTGTCATCGCCACCGACGGTTCTGGCTCCCCAGACTAGGATTTTGCCATTGAGGACGCGGATGCAGTTGACTCCTTTAGGATTCAAGTTATCCTGGTCAGCTTTACTGAGGGGCTGGCTCACGTTTTGTGCGCCAAAAATTACCTCATTGGCCGGTGCTTTGAAGACTCCCCGCTCGTTGTCAACGCGAGCATAGACTCCTGCCAGATGTCCACTAGGGGGGACAATGAGCGACCCATCACCACTAGGATTTTGTAGTTTAGTCGCTGGGTCAAAAACCTTGATCCAGGGGAAATACCAGGCGGCCAAATCGGTTCTTTTCGGCATGACTCCTGAGTCAGCCGGAATTTTGGTCAGAGTGGTTAAATCGTCAGCCGTTGATGGCCCATCTAAGATGGCAAAGCGATCGCCGGTGGCTTGACAATGAGCTACCACTTTATCTCGGATCGCGTCATCGGTGTTTCCTGGGATTGCTACCAGTGAAATTGGATCGATCGCGGCAAAAGCTTTGAGAGCATCATCAAGTTGTGTATTGTCAACAATCCGCACTACATAGCAACTGCTGCCGCCATTGTTGAAAAATCCGTAAACTGCGTGAGCCAGGTGTTGGTGTCCAGGATTAATGGCAGGATTGGCATCTGCCGTTGCTGCCTTTGTTTCGTCGCCGATTAGATCGCCAAAGAATTTGGTAAATTGGGTCCAATTGGTAATCAATTTAGCTATCTTGGCTGGCGGCGGCGCAAAGTCCACAAACTTAGTGCTTCCTGGCGTTGTCGGATCTTTGGCGACCAGGTGGATTTTGTCTGGTACAATTCCAATAAATCCGGGGATGCTGGTGCTAACTCCGGCGATCGCTTTGACTGCTGAAGGTACTTCTTCAACATAAACGCCCGGAGAAAGATATTGAGGCATAGCCCTCTCCTTAACAAAATATTTGCTTAATCTCCATGCTAGCACTTTTGGTCTATTGTGACTCCTCTCTAGAGGGGTGACAAGGAGATTAAAGTCTAGTGGTCTGTCAAGGTTGATTTTATGAGTTTAGGAGATAATGGAGGGACTATCAATTGTCCACGACTCCATTACCCCAAGAACCTACTGGTCTGTCAAAGCAATAATGACGGATAATAGCAGAGGTAAACTCAGCCTAATTTGTCCAATTATGCCAGCTAAAAAATATATCGTCTCTCTAACGGAGAATGAACGCACATCTCTGCAAGAATTGACTCAAAAAGGGAAAGCTGCTGCCCGAAAAATTAATCAGGCTCGTATCTTGCTCAAAGCAGATATTAGTCAAGAGAATGGGGGGTGGAATGATCATCAGATAAGTGAAGCATTAGATGTCAGTAGAAGGACAATAGAAAGAGTCAGACAAAGATTTGTTGAAGAAGGATTAGAACAAGTCATAAATCCTCGTCCCCGAAACTCGTCAAAACTGAAAAAGATAGAGGTCAAAACAGAAGCTCATTTAATTGCTCTGGCTTGCTCGTCAGCCCCAACTGGTTATAATCGTTGGACGTTACGATTATTAGCAGAACAAATGGTCGTGTTAGAGTATGTAGAAAGCATTTCTCATGAAAGCATTAGCTCGTGTTTTACCAATTTAAGCGGCATCAGGTAACGGCCAATCCTTGATGGGCTGGGGTTTTTGAATTTTTCGGTAGTTTCTCGATGGCACACCCTTGAGAGCAAGTGCCGAAAAATCATTGACCCGAATATTGAGGTGATGGCTCAAACGACCAGCAGTTGGTTGGGGTTTCTTATCCCAAGGTCCTGTAGCGAGCGGTTCGCCGACAGCAGCGATCGCTTTAAGTAAACAACCAGCCAACAAAGCCAGACCAATTCGACGCAGGATAGAATTCTCCGTCCAAGCTCTCGGCATCTCCATCCCCGCTGTATCCTGAGCCACAAAGAAATTAGTTTCAACTGGGGAACGATGACTGTAGGCCAGACGCAATTCGACGGTAGTCAACTCCCTCGCCATAGTCCCAATGAGTAGAGGACGGTCATAGTGAGGATGATCTACTCTTACCACATCTAGGATAGTCTGGGCAAAGTCTTCAAAGTGAAGCTGATTCCACCGTCTCACTCGTAAGTAGTCGTGCAAAATTAATTTCCTAGTCGAGACTCACAAGACTCACAAGACTCACAAGACTCACAAGACTCACAAGACTCACAAGACAGCTATTAGGGATCGGATTTGAGTTTTCAGTTCACTGTTTACTGATCACAGCAGCAGTCTGACGGAGTAGTGGCTTAGATGTGTAATTAATTGTGCTTAGATACTTATTTCTTTTTCTTCTTCGATGACAGTAAAATCTTCGCGGGGCTCGATTTCTGGCGACTCACTGCCAGGATGAAGCACGGCTCCATGTTTGGGGGGTCGTCCCCGTTTTCCTTTCTCTTGGAGAACCGGGGTACAGCGCAACTTACAGTTTGTCCGCAAGCGTCCCACCAAGGCATTTTGCTCCGTCGCGGCGGCGAACTGCTGTTGTGTCGCTCTGACGGCATCGACCACTAGCAACCGATTTGTCTGGCCTTTGGGCAAGTCATCAAAGACGGCAGCCACTGCTGCTTCACAGCTTGTGCCAAATCTCACCCGACGCACTAATCCGACTCTGATTCCGGCAATGAACACGATCTTTTGTGATGACGGCAACGATGTTAGCCTGTACTGCCTTACCTGCTCGATGATAATATCCTTTCCCCAGCAAGTCCATACCCGCTTTCGCTCGCCAGCGAGCAATGGTGGAACTATCAATGGCATTTACCTCCCGTTGTTTGCTCCCAAGGTACACTGGTTCAGCCGGTAAAGAAGTCAGACACCATTGGTAGGCTTGGTCAAACAACCCATCCAATGAAACTTTTCCTCTTTCCATTGCTCTTTCCACTCGATGCCATCCCCACTAAAGATGGTGGACAAAGGGAAGTACCGCTAGGGCTAGACTTCCTTTGGTCGAGATCAAGCGACCTGTCATCGAAAATTTTGGGTCTGAAACCCCGTCGTTCTACGACGGCTTTACTGTTAAATATTAACACATTTACCAAATATATGCTAAAATGTGAGACATGGAAAAAGCCTATTCGTTTCGATTTTACCCCACACCCGAACAAGAGTCGCTATTGCGGCGCACTTTGGGCTGTATAAGATTGGTTTACAATAAAGCTCTCCACGAACGAACACAAGCATGGTACGAAAGACAAGAAAGAGTAGGATATGCTCAAACTTCTTCAATGCTAACCGATTGGAAAAAACAAGAAGAATTA
>VYKO01000079.1_pt1 | contig 17683 bp, 18 predicted proteins | sample 5114561 | NCBI WGS metagenome assembly VYKO01 (sample SAMN12291811, study PRJNA351875) | freshwater metagenome | isolation source: freshwater lake | place: USA: Michigan, Baseline Lake | collected 2011-08-08 | reverse complement strand
CCTGCGGACAGCGCAGACAAGCCGCTTTTCCTTCCTGTAACCACCAGCGACAGTTTTGCCGGATTCGACAGGGGGGAAGGATATCGGTTACTTCTGCGAGTCCCTGTGCCACCCTGCGCGCGAGGCGACAATCTTGCCCATCGAAATGAACGCATTCTTTTTCCGCGCAGGACGCGGCGAAGCGGAAGACTTCGGTGGGGGTGACGGGTTGAGCGAGTGCGAGAATTTCTGGGGTGACGGGTTGGATTTCTGGGAGATAGGCGACGCGGGGTTCCTCGACGGTTCCCGCCGCGATCCCGAAAATTACGCTATCTGGGGAATTTTCTCGTGCGCTGGGACATAAAGTGCGATCGGATTTCATGGTTAAAACTCCATCGGGCATATCCATCCGCAAGTTTTGATCCCGCCAATAACTTTACGCGCGTCGAGGGAACGTTCGATAGCGGCTTGAATTAATGGCGAACTTTCCATCTCAAGAGAAATCAGTGAGTTTTGTTGGCGATCGAGTTTCAGGTTGGAGATAAAAATTTTAGACATTGTAGCTTTCCCTATAGATTAATAGTCATTTCAGATAAGTCTGATACAATCTAGACCGTTTGAATCCTTATGAACTCTGGCATTGATATTCTCAATCTTAATTGAAATGACTATAGTATCGAAAATCAAACTCGTTAGAACTGTTCGGCTTTCGGCGCATATTTTAGGGACTGAAAGCCTTGCCTAGCCTACCTTGTACTAAAACCAAGTCCCATCTGCTTGACATTTGTAAATCTTACCATCGTCCTGTTTGACTGCGGAACCTTGGGAATAGGTCTTACTCGCATAGGTGCATGATGCGGCTCCACCTCTTACAGCTTTTTGTTCATCTTCAGACAGATCGACTAAAGACTCGTCTAAAATTAAAATGTTGGTCATTGGGATTATTCTCCTATTTTATAAACTTTCTAGAGAATTAGTTAATCAACTAATTTAATCTACATTTTAGGCCTATAAAAAATATAAATCAACCTCTCAATTCACCTTACTTGAACATAAATAAGCTAATTTGGTTAGGATTTTACTCCTAGTCTAGCGCATCAAAAAATTATCGATACTGAAAAAGCCTTGATTTTCGTTATCACAAATTAAATATAAATAAGTTATTTATGTTCAAAAATATTCAAGTTTATATCATTGTGTACAAAAAACAAAATAAATGACTTATTTATAGCAGTTTTCATCAGAATGAGGCATGGGCAAGGGGCTTAAACCCTTTGTTGGCAAAACTTGTCGATACCTCAGTAACGTGAAAAGCGCTATAAGTAAAATAATCCGTAGGTTGGGTTAAACGAAGTGCAACCCAACACATAAGTGGGTGAGTGGAATTAAATATAAGATGAACGTAGGTGGGCTTGAAGCATGAAACCCAACGCCCGCATGGGTTACGCTACCGCTAACCCATCTTACAAGTAATTGTGCCTCCCTACTTAACATGAAGAACAATAGGGGGATGATGTTGGGTTTCCGTTGTCAACCCAACCTACAAAATAGGCGATCGCACTAGGCTAAAGTGGACGAACACTTCCGTACGGTTGTTTATCTTGATGCTTACTACGATTACCACCAAAGATAGCTTTAATATCCTCTTCAGTCAGGGATTTTAGTTCTTCATCGTTGGCGATTTCCCTTAAAATCCAAGAACAATCTTGGTAATTATTGGCCAGATTAGAACTTTCACATTTCCCTAGTTCACAAGACATAACCAAACTCCTATTTTGCGAAAAATTCAAAAATCAATCAGGACAAAGACACGGAGCCATATTTGGGTCTTATAGATGCTTTCGCTAAAAACCCTCCTAGAATCGAAGCCAGTTCACGCTCGTTTAAATCTTGAACTTTATCTTTTAAGCATTCTGCTTCTAAAAGTTGACAAGTGTAAGTTTCAAATTCCCGCTCTGTAAATTCATAATCTGATTCTTTAGCGAGCTTGGAAAACTCCTCACAGTTTTTTAGATTTTGAAACCGAGAACGAAAATCTTCATCGGTAGCGATTCTTTGATAAAAAGCTTTGGTTTGTTCAACGGACATGATAGACTCCTAATTTTTTTGTAGATTGACTTTGTGCTATCTAAACAACTGGCTCCGCAACTTCAGCCATGATTTCAGAGGGATTATAGTCATCCGTAACGACTTGTGGACATCGAAAACAAGCGGCCTTTCCCTCTTGTAACCACCAGCGACAGCTTTGGCGTATACGGCAGGGAGGAAGAGTAAAAGTATTTAGCTGGAGACTAAGCTTGTATCACCTGTCTGCTTTAAGATTAAACGCTATCCAAATAGATTGCAACCCCTCGCAAAGGTTGTTTTGGAACATAAAAAAGCTAATTAAGTTTAATTTGGGGAAAAGAAATTAATTGAAAAACGAATTATTCTTCCAGCAGACTTTATACTAAACCCTTGTATTGACGCATGATACGTAAAATAATCCGTAGGTTGGGTTAAACGAAGTGCAACCCAACACATAACATGAAGAATAATAGGGGGATGATGTTGGGTTTCCGTTGTCAACCCCACCTACAAAATAGGCGATCGCCTTGAGTTAAATTTGAGAGAGTTCGCGTTCACCCGCTAATTTCAGTTCAGAAGCGGCTTCAGGAATATAGGAAGTTTTCGTTTTAGAGACCATACCTCCCTGTTGTTCCCGCAATTGTTCTAGACGCATGGTACTCCAATCGGTCAGCATCGAGTTACCTAGCCGGGGGGCTAATTTGTTAATTTTCTCGACGGCGGAGATCCCCAATTCATCCATCTGTAGGGAAGCTAGATAGCAATCACAGGCGATGTCTATCTCTCCTAATCGTTCGTGACATTGCCCGGCCATAAACCAAGCGATCGCCATTCCAGGCGGGCCGAGTCTAGTGGCAGAACGATAGATTTTCGCCGCTTCTTCAAATTTATTTTGTTTTAGTAAAATTTCCCCCAGTTTCAGGCGATAACGAGAGTAAAGAGGTTCCATCGCCACCATTTTCTTCGCTCTCTCTTCGGCGAGATCGATATCGCCTAACCAGAGAGCTTCTTTTGTTCGGCTCTCGAAAACCGTTATTAGATTGTCGTAGGCGGAAAGTCGTTCGCTCTCGTTTTTACACTCGCGAGTTAGTTCTTCCGCTAGGGATTGACAGAGATCCATTTCACGGACAACCGTTTCTCGCTCACCCCGCAGAAGTGGAGCGAAAACAGCCGCACGCTGGAAAGCACTGGTTAAATGTTTAAAATCGAAACGATCGAGGGAAGGTTCGAAGTGAGAGAGTGCCTCCTTCGCTACTTCTCGCCAATAGGCGACTGCGGCTATATCTCGAAAGGCAGTAGCCTGCAAAACGATTAATTCTACGGCCGCCCCGAAAACCACCAGGCTTTCTTTAGAAGCGTATTGAACGATTCGTTGAAAATCTTCGAGATTTTCTGATGTACCGACACTTTCTTGACAGAGGATTTTAGACATCGCCAGGCTGTAAGCTAATCTAGCGATCGTGGAATCTCTCCCAATGTTTTCATCGGTAATTGCGGGAATATAGCGAATAATCGCTTCATGAAAGCATAAACTCGATAATAAATTAATTGTTTTCAGTTGAGTAGCGGGTGAAAGCTCACGATAATGCTCTAAATGCTCGCAAAGAACTCTCCAACGTTCGGTTCTCAACTCATCGGGGAGGGCGAGAGGATCGTTAATTGGGTATTGAAAAAGACCGGTCTCTCGAATCAATTGCTCTCGAAAAGAAGCGGGGTGAACGAGAGCAACCGGGGTAACAGATGATGTATCGACACCTCGTACTTCGGAGACAAGATTTCGATAACTATAGTCAATTCCCTGAATATGCCAAGCGCCAGATTGATAGGGACTAAGATCGAAATAAGGACGATGGCTCCAAGGGATCGGAAAATGGTTTAAAGACAACATAATACATACTCTCAATAATGCAATTTGTACCCGTTAGTATTTTCACGATAGCTAACATCTATATAAAATCCCGAAGACTTCGGGATTTTATAAATTAGTAGCTGATTTGACTTGGGTGCATCTCAATATTGCAGAAATCCCCACTGCCGAGTAATTATCAGCGACTCTTAAATTAATACAAACATCTGAACAATTGCGTGTGAGCATCTCATTAAAAAGCTAATGCCCTCCAGCGTTCGGGGGAGTTCTACCCCCCAACCCCCCGTTGGGGGGTAGAACCCCCAACGGCTTGGATTGAGTAATAAGCTAAACGGCTTTTACTTCGGATCACCGATATAGACTCCAAAAGGGTTATAGCTATTGGATCATGCAGGTTAAGCGCCGTTTAGCTTAGAATCGCAAATAATGCCCAATCCTACTTGACAGTAAGTATCTGGGTAAAATTATTTACCCATAGCGATCTTTGTCTAGTAAGGCTTACCGTCGGACTGGCCATTTGGAACCAGCACCGCCCGCAACTTGACGTAAAGTTTTAAAAGCGGTGATGCTTTCTGGACTGTCGTTAGCGGCATCGGTGCGAAGCTCGATAATTTCGTCAGTCACCGTGTTTTTGATCTCGTTAATTTTGATGTTAGCCATGAGATGTATTCTCCAAATGTTCGCTAAATGAATAAATCAAATTATTGATTCAAGAAAACAATAACAATTTTTTTAAACCAGATCAACTATCAAAATCGAACAAAAAAAACATAATTTAGTTATTTATGTTCTTTTTGAAAGACTATTTTTTGCAAAAACATCATCAAAACCGATTAAACAACGGGCTTTCAAGCTATTTAAAGAAACAAAAATAAGTAATTTATGTACAAAAAACTCTGAACCTGTCTTGTTGGAAGCAAAGAGAACCAACCACGCTAACTTAATTGAGTTATTTAGGGTTTGCTGAAAAAGTTTGTTGGTGGGGTTAGGAGTCAGGATTCAGTAGCCGGTCGTCGGTCGTTTCAGGCTTTGTTGCCCTCCTTTTTTTGTACCAGCTTGTGTACTATAAAAAGGATAATGCCAAGTTTTTGAAGGTCACAATCCTATTTTCGCAGCATGAACATCGGATTTTAACAGGTCAAAAGCCTTATTGTAAAAGGGTTTTACCATTATTCAGCAAGCACTATTTATTTTTTTTATTAACTGGGAATTCTGTTAATGAATAGATTCAGGAATTTTTAAAAGTGTATGTATTAAAAATCGCTTTGTTGGTTTTTATGCTAAATAAGCTCACTCAAGAATAATAAAATAATCCGTAGGTTGGGTTAAACGAAGTGCAACCCAACACATAACATGAAGAATAATAGGGGGATGATGTTGGGTTTCCGTTGTCAACCCCACCTACAAAATAGGCGATCGGACTTATGTAAAACCTCCGCAGTGACCGACTCGCTTAGATAATACTCCCCGCAATTCTGACAGATATCCGCAGGGACTTGTTTTAAAATCACGATACAATTATCCCTCTCTAAAGTAACGGTAACAAAACTCGATCGAGTCGTACCATATTTACAGATCACACATTCCATAGTTCTTATCTTCACTTGCTACGTTTGCGGGGTGAGTATTACCCACCCCGTCCACAATTAATTACTTAACTCGTATTCTATTTCCTGAATCTTCTCCTTTACCCAACCGTTAAACAACTCGGCACGGATTTGCAAAGCCAACTCCTCGGTTAATTTTGGCTTAAGGATTTCCTCAACGAAAATCAGGTGAAAACCTCGATCGCCTTGCAACGGTTTCAACAATTGAGAAGAATCCGATGCGAAAATTGCGGCCGAAAGATTCGGTCGTAAATCCTTACGGTAAACAGTACCGCGATAACCTCCCTTGCGTCGTAATTCCACATCCTCGATATAGCGATGCGCTACTTCCTGAAAGCTGATTTCCTCCTCCTGAATCGATTCATACAACTCCTCCGCCATCGCCTGATCTGCTAACACTACCTCATAGATCACCGCGCCGGTATAATCTAGCTGGTGTTCCACAAAATAGGATTCAATTTTGTCTGCGAAAAGATGTTCGGCTAATTTACCCGATAGTAAATTGAATTGAACGATTGCCTCGAAATCGTCTAGGGATAAGCCCTGTTTTTCCAACCAATTCCATGTATCTTTGGCGTTATGTAATTCATTGGCGAGACGGAATTGATCGGCCGCCTGTTGTAACTTGGCAGTCGTGTTTTTAATCCCCGCTTCCGTCGCGGTTTCGGTGATGATTTTCCGAGCGATAATTCCCTCGGCCATTTCGGGAAGTTTCCCCGATAGCTTAAGCTGTTGGATAAGGTCTTGATTCGTGATGGTGATACTATGGGACATAATGACTCCTGAAACAGTTATGGGAAATTAATTTCCTAGTTGAGATAGGCAAGAGGGTTAGGGAGGGGTGTAAGTAATTTGGCTTCGATACCTAAAAAAACTACAGTTTTAACCCGTCTTTTTGCAGATCCTTAAAGGGATCGAGGATGTAATCGATCACCCGACGCTGACGGACGATCGCTTCTGCGGTAGCCGTATCCCCCGGATTGAGGGGAATACATTGATTTCCCTTTTGAATACAGGAGCGATCGAGTTGAATTTCTAGCTCGAAAACGTTAATTTTTCCGGTCGCCGTTTCCTTTTCGATCGCCGTCGGTGATTTCTTGGTGATCTTGCCGCCGATAACCCCGTAATCCTGAAAAGGATAGGCATCGAACTTGACTTTTACCGGCATACCGGCGCGGAGAAATTGACTTTGATCTGTGGGCATTTCTGCCTTGAGAATAAACCGCGATCCTTTCGGTGCTATCTCCGCGATCCGCGTTCCTGACTGCACCACCGCACCTGCGCGTTTAATCGGTAATGAAAAGATCGTGCCGTCGGTATTCGCCTTTAAAACCCTCTGACTTAGTTGGATTTGGAGCGCTTGCCGTTGGCTCTCGCTTTGGGCGATTTCCGATGCCAGTGTTGCGATCTCCGTTTCTAGATTTTTAATCTGCTCCTCTATCCTTAAGAGTGCCAACTCGTTGGAATGGCGGAGACTTTGATAACCCCGCTGCCGCTCCTGTAATTGCAGACGCGCTTGGGCGATATCCGCGCTCGTTTGTTGACTGGTCTGACGGTAGGTGCTTTCTAATTCCGCTAGTTTATGTTGATTTTCTTTCACCTCCGCTTTTCCCCGCTCGTAGAGTTGTTGGCGCTCTTTGGCATTGTCCTCGCGCTCGATGAATTGCACCTCCGATATCGCGCCATCCTCCCACGCTTTTCGGTAGCGATCGACTTCTTTTAAAGCCGTTTGATAACGACTTTTTAGAATCGGATAATCGGTTTGACTGCGATCGAGGGCGGTTTTCGCTTGATTTATCCGTGCCTGTTGTTCTTCTAGGGATATTTTGGCTTTCTGGACTAACGCGCTGACATTTTCCCTTGCTTGCTCGATCGAGGCTTCTTTTTCCGCCTCTGCAGCGCGATTCTGTTGGCGTTGAGTCGCTAGGGAAACCTCTAACTGACTTTTCATCCCTTTCTGTTGGGAAAGACGGCTTTTTTGTCCTTCTATTTTCTCCTCGATTTGTTGTATTTCCTGGCCGATTAATGAGGAATCTAGGGTTAAAATCGGTTGTCCTGCTTTCACCTCTTGGCCTTCACGGACATAGATTTTTTCCACTTCTCCTGCGGTGATTGCATCGAGTTTGACTGTTTCCCCTTGGGGTTCCAGTTTTCCTGGTCCGACACCGGTTTCATCGACTTTTGAGAATATCGCCCAGGGGAGAATGATCGAGACGAAAATAATCAGAAAATAGAGTAAACCCCGCGTCCAGGGTAGGGGTAAAGTATCGATCAATTCCTTGGTCTGGAAAGACCAGTTATCGCGCTCTCTGTCTAGATTGGTTGTCATAGTTATTCACTCAATTGATTAGAGTTCAAATTACGGTAAATACCGGGACGGGACATTAATTCTTTGTGGGTTCCTTGATCGACTAATATCCCTCGATCGAGGACGAGAATCAGATCTGCGTTCCGTACTGTAGAAAGACGGTGAGCAATAATCACCATTGTGCGATTCTGCCGAATTTTCTGGAGATTATTTTGTATGATCTGCTCTGATTCTGTATCGAGGTGGGAAGTGGCTTCATCGAGGATTAAAAGCCGCGGTTCTCCCATCAACGATCGAGCGATGGCGATCCGTTGTCTCTGTCCCCCGGAAAGTAGCCCTCCACCCTCGCCGATTTGAGTTTCATAACCCATTGGAAGCGATTGGATAAAGTCATGAATTCCCGCTAATTTTGCCGCCTCGATAACCGATTCTAGGGGGCGATCGGGATGTCCTAAACTGATATTTTCCCGAATCGTAGAACCGAACAAAAATGTATCTTGATCGACGACTCCCACCTGTTGCCGTAGGGAACTGAGGGCGATTGTACTCAGATCGTAACCGTCGATCGAGATTTTCCCGTCGGTGGGAGGATAGAGGCCGATCAGTAATTTCGAGATCGTGGTTTTTCCCGAACCGCTCCGACCGACGAGGGCAACGGTTTGACCGGGTAAAATCTCAAAACTCAGGTTTTCTAAAATATTGCGATCGCTGTCAGTATGGTAGCGAAAGGTGACATTTTCAAAGCGAATATGTCCCTGTAATTCTGGGAGAAACTGACGGGAAAGTTCCTCTAAATTCTCCTCCGGCTTTGCGTCTAGTACATCGTTAATGCGCTCGACGGCGATATTGACTTCTTGAAATTGCGTCCAGAGAACGGTTAAGCGTTGAAAAGGCTCGATGATCTGGGCAAAAAGCATATTAAAGGCGATTAATTGTCCGATCGATAATTGATTTTGAATCACTAGATAGGCACCGAAACAGAGTAACCCCGTCGTCGCGAAAGATTCGATGAGATTACTGACGATTTGGAGATTATTGCCGATGAGCTGCCCGGAGAAATTTTTCTTGACCTCCACCGAGAAAAGGTCTTCCCAGTGCCAACGGGTCGATCGCTCTGTCGCGGTAGATTTGACGGTACGAATACCGGTTAAAATCTCGATCAGGTAACTGCTTTCTTTAGCGATCGCCTGAAAAATATCCCGGGATATTCGCTGGAGAAAAGGGGTAGAAATTAACGCCAGCAGAAAGAACGGTGGCACGATCGCTAAACTGATTAGGGCTAATTGCCAGCTATAGCGAAGCATCACCGCCACATACACGAAAACTGTTAATAAGTCAAGTAAAATCGAGAGAGCTTCCCCAGAGAGAAAACGCTGAATCTTGCGATTTTCCCCGACGCGGGAGATAATATCCCCCACATAGCGGGACTCGAAGTAACCGAGGGGCAGGCTGAGAGTATGGCGAATAAAACCGGTGATTAATGCCGTATCGATGCGATTAGCGGTGTGATCGAGAAGATACGCGCGTAAACCAGTAATTGCCACCCGAAAAACCCCGAAAATTAGCGCACCGATACCCATCGCCCAAAGGGTGGTTAACGAACCCTGCACGATCACTCGATCGAGGATTAACTGGGTGAAAATCGGCGTAATTAAGCCGAATATTTGGATAAAAAGCGAGGCGACGAAAATTTCCAGCAGCACGAACCAATGGGGTTCCAGTAAGCGATAAAACTGCCAGAGTGAGGCTTTATCCTCTTTCGTGTCCCGGAATTTCTGGTTCGGTTGGAGCAGAAGGGTGAATCCCGTCCATTTACTGGCGAATTCGGCACGACTTAGGGTTAATTGCCCGATCGCCGGATCGCCAATAATGACCTGTTTGGCGGTAATTTTCCAGATAACAACGAAGTGTTTGCCTTCCCAGTGAGCGATCGCCGGTAGGGGTTGTTTAACTAATCCCTCTAGAGTCGCTTTTACCGGACGGGTGGAGAGGCCGATATTTTCCGCTGCCGTGATCAGTCCCTTCAGGGATGCTCCGTCGCGGTTGACGTTGGCCATTTCCCGCAAACGGTTGACGCTGATTCTTTTGCCCCAATAACGGGCGATCATGACTAAACCGGCCGCCCCGCAATCGGAGGCGGACTGTTGCTCAAAAAAGGGATAACGGCGGAGGGATTGCCCGATCCAGTGACCTAACCGCTGCGCCGGAGAGGGGAAATAGGCTCGATCGCTTTTTTTGTCCGTTTCTTCTGTCTTCGTCCCAAGAACTTGCTCAATTTCCCGCGCCCGTTGCAGTAATGTTTTTTTCAGGGCGGGGTGTTTTTTCAGGATCGGCCTCAGCGCGGACTCGGGGATAAGAAGTAGTTCCGCCTTTGCGGAGACTCGAACCGAGTAGGGCAGAAAACCCGATCGGGGAAAGAGGGAGAATTCTCCGAAAAATTCCTCGGTTTTGAGCGCTATCATCTCTTTTTGCTGCGAGTTCGCTATACGAACTTTGCCGCGAACGACTAGGTATAATCCGGGCTGTAGGGACAAGGTACCCGCTTCGGGAGAGAGGGCGATCGCCGTTTTCTGGAGACTCCGCCACTGGGTTTCGGACAGGAATTCCGGCCACGGATTCACGAGGCTGTGAGTATCGAGCATAGTTGTTTTAAGCTTTGGCTGAAGGAGAAAGATCGACGATGCGGATCGGCTGTAGCTGTTTGCGAAGGCGATTGATGTGGGTGGGGGTGAGCGCAACCCCGAATTCTTTCTCTAGATGCTGCGCTAACCAAACTGCCGACCATCGCTTAAAGGAATAGCCGAAATCCCGGGGGGATTTACTAACCAGTTCCTTCAGGCGATCGAGGTAAGATTGATCAACTTTCGACGGGCGACCGCGGCGGTATTTCTGCCAGTGATCGATCTTGCCACTCTCAGCGATCAGTATCCATTTACTAGCGGTGGCGGCAGTACAATCGAGAAGCTTACGGATATCGGCCTGGGATTTGCCCTCGTCAGCGAAAAGAATGATTTGAATCCGTTTGCGATCAACATCAGAGATATTCGGTTCTGTTAAGATTTCGAGAAGTTGCTGACGTTCGGATGAGGATAGATATTTACCGGTGCTTGATGACATTGAGATAGCCTTTGCAACTATAAGTAAAAGCAGACAGCAGCATAGAGGAACGTTGAGGCAAGAAAGTTGTAAGTAGGGAGGCACAATTATTTGTAGGATGGGTTAGCGGTAGCGTAACCCATGCGGGCGTTGGGTTTCATGCTTCAACCCAACCTACGTTCATCTTATAGCGTTTCCTGTTGACAAGAGGTACATTCTCAATCCTGAAAAGCTTAATCAGCAAAGGTTAAAGTGTGCCACACAGATGTGAGAACTGTTATATATTTAATTCCACCCACCTACTTATTACTAGGTTGTACAATGGGCTGACTTCCCCGGGTGACGATCTCTTTCGCTGTCCTTAAATTATTATTTCCGCTGCAAAAGTGAACATTACGGAGTCTATTAAATTCTTTTTCTCTCGCCCGATCAAACCTCTCTAACACCTAACCCCCATCTCCCCATCTCCCTATCTCCCCACTAGCCACTGATAACTGATCACTGATTGCTGATCACTGATTGCTGACTACTCAAAATCGTTATGACTATGATATAGTTGTTAAGGAATGTAAAAATAGTTGCATTTTCCCAGAAACTAGATTAAGGAGATTAAGAGTATGACCGCCGAAGGTTGCTTAAGAGTCGGACAAGCAGCGCCGGATTTCAGCGCCACCGCCGTTTTCGATCAAGAGTTCAAAACCATCAAATTGTCGGATTATCGGGGTAAATACGTCGTTTTATTCTTCTATCCCCTCGATTTTACCTTTGTTTGCCCCACGGAAATTACCGCTTTCAGCGATCGAGTTAGCGAATTTGGCAGTATCAACACCGAGATTTTAGGGGTGTCCGTCGATAGCGAATTTGCTCACCTGGCATGGATTCAAACCGAGAGAAAATCCGGCGGTGTCGGTGATGTGGCCTATCCGTTGGTGTCGGATCTAAAAAAAGAAATCAGCACCGCTTACAATGTTCTTGACCCAGATGCGGGGGTGTCCCTGCGCGGTCTCTTTATCATCGATAAAGAAGGTGTTATCCAACACGCTACTATTAATAATCTTTCTTTCGGTCGCAGTGTCGATGAAACCCTCCGCACTCTGAAAGCGATTCAATACGTCCAATCCCACCCGGATGAAGTTTGTCCCGCCGGTTGGCAAGAAGGGGATGCTACCATGGTTCCCGACCCTGTGAAGTCGAAAGTTTACTTCGCAGCAGTTTAGTTAAAGGTCGTCAGCAGTCCCTCAGCTATAGATGCAAGGAGACTTTTAAGGGGGGTGAAATAATTCACCCCTCATTTTAATCGGAAAATTTTCTGGAAAATTTGCCCTATTAGCCATGATCTCATCTAGAATACTGGCCAGCAAGTCTAGAAAGAGTCACGGCAATCTATGACTACCAGTAATTACGATTCCGAGTTGACAGTTTTGGGATTACCCGCAGCCAAAGGTAGATGGTTATTAATACCTCTAGGAATGGGCGTTTTACTCTGTTTAGGGACGGTGTACTCTTGGAGTATCTTTAGAAAACCCCTAGAAACAGAATTAAATCTCAGCGCCACGGAAAGCCTATTACCCTACACTGTGGCCCTAGTATTTTATGCCGCTTCTATGCCGATTGCCGGTTTTTATATTCCCCGGGTAGGTACTCGCAGGATGACCGCTATCGGCGGAATTATCGTCGGTTTAGGCTATATTCTCGCTAGTTTTGCCGCTCAGATCCAGACAATTATTCTTACCTACGGAGTCATTGCCGGCACGGGAGTCGGCATCGCTTACGGTGTTCCCATGGCAGTGGTGGCGCGCTGGTTTCCCGACAAAAAAGGTTTAGCGGTGGGTTTAACTATCATCGGATTTGGCCTTTCTCCCCTGATTACCGCACCTCTAGCCAATCGATTGATCAATGAATATAGCGTTAGACCAAGTTTAAGATTTTTGGGGATTATCTTTACAATAATTATTGTGATTATTGCGATCACAATGAAATTACCCCCCCAGGACTGGCAACCTCCCGCAAATTTAGCTAATCGAAAATCCGACTTTCTGGCCAATTATCCGGTGAATATGCTGAAAAGTCGCTCATTTTACGGCTTATGGCTTTGCTATGCCATTGGTGCTTTAATTGGCTTGAGTGCTATCGGTATTTCTAGTCCTGTCGCTGAGGAAATTATCCAGATTGAGCCGGGGTTAGCCGCTAGTAGTGTTGCGCTATTTGCCTTGTTTAATGGTATTAGTCGTCCTTTGTTCGGTTGGTTAAGCGATCGCTGGAAACCCCATTATTTAGCGATCGGAGCCTATACACTCATTTTGATCGGCTGCCTGCTGATGGTCAAGGCCGAAAAAGGGGCGGTTACTAGCTATCTAGTGGCTTTTTGTCTATTTTGGTTCTGTTTAGGGGGATGGTTAGCCCTAGCTCCCGCTACTACTCTCCACTTCTTTAATCCTGACCACTACGCCCAAAATTATGGTATTGTTTTTACTGCCTACGGTGTTGGTGCTTTAATCGGCACTTTAGTAACCGGTAGAATTCGCGATTGGTTCGGTACTTACACTTATGCTTTTTATGCTATGGCTGTATTGGCAATACTGGGCATTTTTCTCGCTAGTGCCTTACTGAAAAGAGAGCGATCGCATCTATCAAATCCTAGCTAGTGGAGTTAATCTTAGCCTAGAGTAGATACTGCTGGCATTTTATAGTTTAAAAGACTCGAAAGAGGTCATATTAGACTGTATAGGTCTTTTAATCGCTCTTTTTCTGGGTGATTGTCGATCTTGAATCAAATCTCGGTTTTCCTCGAAGAAAGAAATTAACTGATCATCAGGGATTTCTTGGAATTCGCCAGTTTTCAATAAAACAGTAGCCATGGTAAATCGAACTCCTGAATATTCGTCTCGATCGCTATCAAAGCAGTCCTCTACTAATCAGGGGGTGTTCGCAGCTCTCAATAACTGTCAGCTAACCGCTCAAAATTGTCTTTATTCCTGGGATTTTTTCGGCCACTGCTGACGGCGATAACTGCTATACTGCCCATGAACATTGACTAGATAGGGAACTAGATAAGTCAGTGATGCCGCCAGCCAGCGATCGCTTGTCATGCGCCCAGACATTATAGCATAACCGTGGTTAATTGTCAATAAAATCGTCCCCACTACTACAGCCACTCTTATCCCGGTGGGGGCAAATTGGGGGGACAATAAAGCATGAAAATAGCCGATAATTCCTTTCATTGCCTATAAATCGCACTCTATCAGGCGAGTAAAACAAAAAGTCACCATTTTTAACCCGTAGGGAGACTTCCACCAGAGAGCGGGAAAACAGCCTTGAGGAGCTGCGAGACTAAAATCCCAGTGATCATAATCATCGATGCGCCACTCATCTTTGTTGCGCCATCCCACCAATTCCCCAAATTTTCTAATCGTTTCCGCGTCTTGGGTACGCAGGGTGTTAATATCACCGCCGGCGGCAAAATATAACTTCACCTGATTGCTAAAACCGAAATGATCGCCGCTATAATTTTTCCAAAGGCGATCGAGTACCCGAATCACATTAACGGGAAACCGCATCATATCCTCTGGGGTTAAAGTATCGCGGGTTCTGCCGGCAGCTTCGAGGATAACTCGGAGAGTTTCTGCGTCTGCCTCCCTAAAGTTCCCCTCAGCTAGGAATTGCTGTAATTTACTATAGCGCTCGATGTCCGGAACTAACATCTGACGCGCTTCGATCAGGGCAACCCGTTCGGTTAAAGATTGCAATTGAACTAAAATATCCTGAAGTTGGACGTTAATATCTGACATAAATGTAAAGGGGTTTGTTGACTGCAAAAATTAGCGATTTATCGGCAGAATAATTATTGATTTACCGCTTCTAATCTTGATTTAACAAAGCGATTCATCCATGCTTCTAGATAGATGCGATTGGCTTTTTGCTCTTTTAAATCTGTGGTAGTTAAAGGGTAAGGTGCTAATCCTTGAATGGCTGCCGTTGTTACACAAAACATCGACTTTTGAAAGGTTTCGCAGATCTGAACTAATAAATCTTCTTCTTGACGAAAACTCTTTTTATAAATGTCGTGCAGATAATCTGGTAAAAAGTGACGCATATCCTGCATTAATAGTGTGGGAGGAATCCCTGCACCTCCGATGGGTAAAGGATCCGCATACAAAGCACCATAGGCAAACATTCCTTGATCGTAGGGAATTTGATAGGCTTGGGCATTATAGGAAATTGTACCGGGGAAAGGTGTTCCGCGAAAGAAAACCGCCTCAACGTAGGGGATTGCCGTATCCGCAAGAAAGGTTAATCCTGCCGATTTGGGGATAAGATCATAGGTTTGTCCTTTGATTTTTACCTGATAGACAATTGCTTGACTAGCATTATCGACTAAATTTTTCTTAATGTGTGCCACCACTGCGGGAATACTGGTAATTTTTCCGGCATCGTAGAGATCGGATAAACTTAAAAAAGTATCGGCCATAATTCGCCAAAATTGACCTAAACCGCTATAGTAGGCCATCATCCGCATTTGTTCTGGCAAAAATTCAGGAAAGGCTTTATTTAAAATTAAAACTAGCGGATTATTCCTAAATTTGGCTTGAATAACCTTGGCTGTTACTTCCCGAAAAGCGACACTATCTACATAACTATCTAAACCACCCCCACCATGCCAAAACATGGCTTTCATACAGTATTCAGCATACTCAAAATTAATGCGATCATGCCACCAGTGTTGGAGTAATTTCTGCCAAGATACTTGACCATTAAAATATTTAAAGAAGGGGAAAAAAACCAAAAACTGATTTTCTGCAATATAAATTAAATTTTTGGAATAAGCATCTAACACCACTCCATAACTTTTCAGGATACCCACTACCTCGATCAAATTCTGGGGAGTATCTTTTAACAATGCTTCCCCAGCCGTGAGACGATCAATATAGGATGCTAGGGGATGAGAGGAGGACTTGACAGGGGTAGTGACCATGCTAGAAGCTTGATAAAATAACTTTCCTCATCTATTTTAACCCATAAAAGCACAACCAATTAGCGGCGGTGGCACGGCGAGTCATGCGGGGATTGAATTCGCCAATTTTATAACCAGTAAACCCCAATTTATCTTTTAATAATTGTTTATTTTCTGGCAAGATCGATCGAGTTAATTTTACTGTTGGGGGACGATTGCCAATAAAATCCGGGGGTTGAGGATATTCACCTCGCCAATCTTCCTCTACTTGACTATTATCCCATTTTCCTTGACTTTCATCGTAGCGATAACCTAAACTTTGCCAGACCAATTTATTAACGGTTTCGTCGTCAATTTCATCGTTAATAATCGCCCAAATTGTCTCTATATTTAATTCTGGTAGTTCCATAGATTAAGTAAATAGGAGATGGGGAGATGGGGAGATGGGAGATGGGGAAGTGGGGTGATGAGAAGAATAAATAAAAATAATCTCCTGAATCCTGACTCCCGACTCCTGAATCCTGAATCCTGATCACTGATTACTGATTACTGATTACTGATCACTGATCACTGATCACTGATCACTGATCACTGATCACTGACAATGGTAAACAACATCATTGATCATCACGCAAGCGTAGCCCATTTTGCCTCCTTCTAACGCCAAAATTATTTTTATTTTAACTATCGGTGTAGTGTCGGTTTCTGCATCGGCAATTTTTATCCGGTTAGCGATCGAAGCGGTAGGTAATGCTACGATCGCATTTAGTTTATTTTTAGCCACTTCTCGTCTGATATTGGCTTCTGTTGTCTTAATTCCGAACTGGTTTACCTTATCACGCCAAAAAGTCCCTGTTCAAGCCTATTATTACGCAGTGGGAGCGGGATTTTGTTTAGCTCTCCATTTTGCTACTTGGATTAGTTCTCTATCTTACACATCGATCGCCGCTTCTACCACTTTAGTCACCACTAATCCCCTCTGGGTTTCTCTGTTGGGTTGGTGGTGGTTTCGAGAAAAACCGAGCAAATTAACCTTTATCGGCATTTTTGTGGCTCTAACGGGGGGATTATTCATTGTTTTAGCCGATCAATCTCTCAGTAGTTCTTATCCTAACCCTTTATTGGGCAATAGCTTGGCTTTAATTGGGGCAATTCTCGTTAGTGGTTATATTCTCCTCGGACGGGAAGCACAAAGAAAGGGCTTAAATATTAAGAATTATATAACTGTAGCCTACACTACCGCAGGATTAGCTTTATTACCTTCTATTTTTTTATTCGGTCAAGGTTACGAAAGCTATCCCTTATCCGTGTATGTTTATGTGTTAATGATGGCGATTTTTCCGCAATTAATCGGTCATACTAGCTTTAACTGGGCTTTGCGATGGGTAGCACCGACAATAGTAACCATGGTAATTTTATTAGAGCCAATCGCCGCTAGTCTGTTAGGAGTGTTCATTTTTGGTGAAATACCAGCCCAAGAAGTCATTTATGGCGGATTAATTCTGTTAATCGGCGTAGGCATTGCTATTTTAGGCGGATAAGCTTGTTAGTGTATCTAAATTACTGGTTAAGTGTAATCTCGATCGCCGACAAAGAAAGAATAGATTAGTGTACAATGCTAACTGCATGAGAGTTTAGACAATCTGAATCACTTGAGCAATAGGGTTTTCGGGGAATTAATTCCCTGACTAGAGTTATCGAAAATTTGGGTTAAAACCCCGTCGTTTTACGACGGCTTTAAGCTACAATGGAAAAAGCGATAACCAAGCTAAAAACTGAACCTTGACCACAGATAGTAGGGGGTTTCG
>VYKO01000097.1_pt1 | contig 19120 bp, 24 predicted proteins | sample 5114561 | NCBI WGS metagenome assembly VYKO01 (sample SAMN12291811, study PRJNA351875) | freshwater metagenome | isolation source: freshwater lake | place: USA: Michigan, Baseline Lake | collected 2011-08-08 | reverse complement strand
TAATTCTTCTTGCTTTTTCCAATCGGTTAGCATTGAAGAAGTTTGAGCATATCCTACTCTTTCTTGTCTTTCGTACCATGCTTGTGTTCTGACATGGAGAGCTTTGTTGTAAACTAATCTTACACAGCCCAATGTGCGCCGCAATAGCGACTCTTGTTCGGGTGTGGGGTAAAATCGAAACGAATAGGCTTTTTCCATACCTCGTATTTTAGCATATATCGTGTAAATGCGCTAGTATTTAACGGTAAAGCCGTCGTAGAACGACGGGGTTTCAGACCCAAAATTTTCGATGAGTCCGTGGCCTGGTGACAAGCGCGATAATTTATGATAAGGAAAAGGATTATAGTTTTCGGGAAAGCAAGGTATGGATTTACAGAAATTCTTAGAAAAACTGCCTCAACAGTATCAGGATTGGGGATCGCCTTTAATGTCGCCTATTTCCGAGCAATTAACCCTTTTAAGCCCAAAAAACGCCTCCTATCCCGATCTCAATCTCTTTCCCCTACTCAATCTAGCCGTTGCCTGTCTGCAACAGGACGAGGTTTACTGTCAAGTGGGTTGTTTTCGTCGCGGTAGTTTAGTCGCCGCTTTCTGGAATAATAGCGATCGCCACGGTTATGGCGTAGAAGCTTTTTTTAAATACGATCCATCGGGAGAAAGACTAACTATATTATCTCAGGATTTGGAGGATTTTCAACTATCAGAACAGATATTTTTAAGCGATCAAGAAACGGAACCCTTTTTCGATGATCTGGAAGAATTAAACAGTGAAGAAAAGCTGGGGGTTTATTACTACGATGCTGCCGAAGACTATCGATCGCTCTTGATATCCTTACTTTTAGCCCAAAAATTCTGGTCTGATTCCGCTTTAATTATTATCAATAAATGTCAGCATCCTGCTCTCCAACAAGCAATAAAAGATTTTCTTAAAACCCATCCCCAAGCCCAGATAATTTTAGATGATCAAGTCGCTAATCACGGTTTGCTTGGTTTCAAAAATATTTGTTTATTAGCTTGGAATGCTCCCCCGGAGATAACAGCGCTAAAATCACCGAAAAAACTGGTTTTAAATGTGGGTTGTGGTCCCTATAATCCCGAAGCTTTACCCCAACTATTCCGCGATGGCAATTGGCAAGAAATTCGCCTCGATATCAATACCGCTGTTAACCCCGATATTTTAGGAACGATTACCGATTTAAGTGCCGTTCCCGATAACTCCGTCGATGGGGTTTTTTCTAGTCATAATTTAGAACATATTTATCATTACGAAGTTCCCATCGCCCTCGAGGAATTTAAACGCATTCTTAAACCCGAAGGCTTTTTGATGATCGTGGTTCCCGATATGCAAACTGCCGCCGAATTTGTCGCTAGAGGCGATATGGAAAATGAACCTTTATATATTTCTCCCGGTGGTCCCGTGCGTGCTTTATGGATGTTTTACGGCATGGGAACAGAAGTGCCTGGGATGCCCTATATGGCTCATAAAACTGGTTTTACCTCTCAAAATCTCAACCAGAAATTACAAGAAGCAAATTTTGCCAGAGTCGAGGTAATTCGGACAGAATTTGAGTTAGTTGCTTTTGGGTATAAGTGAGGAAAGATTAGCAAAAATTGCCCGCAATTGTGGGGCGATTCTTTCCCTTTGATTGATTAAATAAATACTAACGAGGGTTAAAGATACCCCCACCCATTGCAATACACTTAACATCTCACCGAGGAATAAATTCCCGAAAGTGAGGGCAAAAACCGGAGTTAAAAAAGTTAAAGAACTTAAACTGGTTAAATTGCCCTTGGCGGCTAAATAAAAGAATAATCCATAGGCGATCGCACTACCAAAAATAGTGGCATAACTTAAAGCTAACCAACCATTGAAATCGATATTCTGCCATTGATGGGATTCTCTGAAACCTGAAGCTAAAAATAGGGGCAATCCTCCTAAAATCATGTGCCATCCCGTGGCGCTGACGGGATCAGCATGACGACAGACAAACCGGATTAAGACTGTTCCCACCGCCATGGACAGGGAAGCCAAAAGCATCAGCATTTCGCCGCTATTTAGTAATTCCTGCCAGCTAAAGTCAATATTTACCGCTTTTTGTCCAAAAAAGTCATAAAACCATTGATCGGGCAAGCCAATTAAACTAATTCCCCCAATTCCTAAACCCAATCCCAACCATCCCCAGATACCGATAACTTCTTTAAATAGCCAACTCGACATTAAAGCCACCGCTAGGGGTTGCGAGTCAATAATTACCGATCCTAACCCCGCCCCGGTGCGATTTAATCCCAATGCCAGAAAACCTTGAAAAAGAGTGGCATCCATCAGAGCAAAAAGGGCAATCCATAGCCACGCTTGCAGGGTTTTGGGCTGAGGACGACCTAAAAACCAAGCTACTATTAAAACTAACATTCCGGCGGGGACAAGGCGAATTCCCGCCATAAATAGGGGGGTGGTGTGGGGGATAACACCCTTCATCGCTACCATCGCTGTTCCCCAGAGAAAAAACGGTGAGATAAATAAGAGGGGCGAGGATTTCTTTAAATCTAAGTTTTCCATAGGTAGCGATCGAGTGTTGTGGATAACAAATTTCCCTAATTGTATAGTAGAGACTGGGGAGCTGCTCTTAATGCTCTTGACTTTCTCCTAACTGATTTTCCTCTAAAGCTGTTATTTGTTTTTCTTCACTTGAACCGATCCAGATCGCGATCATCCCGGCGATGGGAATGGAGAGAAAAACCCCTAATAATCCCGCAACTCTTTCGCCGATAAAGAGGGATAAAAATAAAATTACTGGGTTTAATTCTAGGGCATTGCCCATAACTTTAGGGCGAATAATATTATCTTGAATTTGCACCAAGACGACACAGATAATAAAAGCTTTAACGGCAACTGCTGGTCCCTGGGAGGTAAAAGTCAAGATAGTTACCAACAAAATGCCCAGAGTTGCCCCGACACCCGGGATAGCATCGATAACACCGAGAATGCTCGCTAAAATTAGCCCATATTTGATTCCTAACAGGGAAAAACTTAAGAAACTCGTCACCGATAAAAAGAGCATTAACAATAGTTGCCCGCGAATAAATCCCAGAAAACTTTGTCGAAAAGACTTGGCAAAACGCTCCCGGTATGCTAGGGGGAGAAGTTGCAAAAAACCTCGCCAGAGTTTATCACCGTCGATGAGCATATAAACACTGATCACCGCCCCGAAAATGCCCGTAAAGACACTGGAAAAAACTCCCTGTACGAGCGATAAACCCGTGGCTAAACCGGTTTGTAAGCTTCCCACCATTTTATTCAAATCTAATCGATCGAGAAAGTCTTGAAAGGGTAAAAAATCTTTTTGACTAAGGGCATCGGTAAGATTGAATAGTAGTCCTCTCCCCTGATTAACCGCTTCTAATCCTATGCCTGTGACTAATCTAAATAGGAGGATAAAAGCTACTAGGGTGGTAATAGCAATGGCTAGTCCTCTCGGTAGATAACGGGATAACCAAACCACGGGATAATTTAATAGAGCGGCCAGGACTGCCGAACCGGTAAAAATAGCGATCATCCCGTAGAAATAGTTAATTAAGATAATTAGACTCCAGCCACAGCCAAATAATAATAGATAGCGTACTAGAATCGAGTTATTCAGAGTTTTCCAAAAGGAGCTAGAAGGGGGCATAAATAAAGCCAGAAATAGGATTTTAGCATTTAGAATTGTTTTAACAAAGCTTCCCGCATGACCGAGACGGGGACGGGTTGACCTAACCAGATTTCTAGTGCGATCGCTCCCTGATTAACTAACATTTCTAACCCATCAATAATTCTTATCCCTCTAGTCCGGGCCAACCGGAGAAATTTGGTCGGCCGGGGATTATAAATTAGATCGTAGGCGATCGCCGATGGGGGTAAAAGGTCTAATAATTCTAACTCAACAGGGGATTGTTCGCCCTGGGGGGACATTCCGATCGGGGTAGAATTAATCAGGAGTTCTGTGGTGGATACCAGCCCCTCTAATTCGTCCCAGCTATGCACTTCTAGGAGGTCATAGAGGCTTGTATTCGCCCAACTTTCTTTAAAAGGATCTAATTTCTTTTGATTGCGTCCTACCACATGAATTTCGCCACAGCCCAACTGGGCGCAAGCCACCACTACCGCCCGGGCAGCGCCGCCATTGCCTAAAATAACTGGATTCACCCGACTCCAATCTTTGTCAAGGGATTTCAAGGGTGCGAGAAAGCCATCCACATCGGTATTCGTTCCCCGCCAACCGGTTTCCGTGCGCCAGACGGTATTAACTGCGCCTACTAGCCTTGCTTTCTCGGTAATTTGCGATAATAAGGGAATAATTGCTAATTTATGGGGAATTGTGACGCTAAAACCCTCTAGATCGATGGCGGACAAACCAGCGATCGCAGTTGCTAAATTTTCTGGGGCGATAGGTAGGGGAAGATAGACATAATTTAGCCCCAAAGCATCGATAGCGGCATTGTGCATGAGGGGAGAAAGAGTATGGCCGATAGGATCGCCGATTACGCCTAATAACTTGGTTTTTCCGTTAATAATGGTCATAAAAAAAGGTGGGCCTTCCCCACCAAAGTTTGATCTCAAGGGTAGCCAATGCTCACCCTACTATACTATTTCTTGATTTCGCGGGCCATTTTCAGGAAAGGATTGATACTGTCATCGTTAGTGCGACGACCGTTATCATTAGTACCGTTACCGTTACCATTAGCCTCGGAAGTAGCCGATTTTGCCACAATACCGTTATCGGTGACTTTGCTGACTTCCATAGAGGAAATCTGTTTAATCGATTCGCCACCCTTTTTATTCGAGGCAGTTTTCGGGAAAGTACGTCGGATCGTGATCGGTGTCCGCATAAAGTCGATATCACCGAGAGTTTTAGCGTCATCGGGTTCCAAGTAAAAAGCCTCTTTCGGTTCCGGTGCGCTCAGATCCATCGGTTCATCGACGTATTTCGTCTTATTGCCAAACAGGCCAAAGAATCCAGCCATTTTCTCCCTCTCCTAAATAAATATATTTACCATAAATTGCTGCTGATTGTTAAATAATATCAATATTTATGACAAAAAGCTAGGTAGCCATCTATCAGTGATCAGTAATCAGTGATCAGATGGGAGTTTTCAGTTCACTGATTACTGTTTACTGTTTACTGTTCACTGATAAAACTTCCCACACCCCAATCAACGCTGTTCTAACCTACGACTGGCTAGGGACATAGAATAACAGAAAATCCAGTAAATAAACGCCAAAAATAGATAAACCTCTGGATAATCGCCGATAAATTTCGGATTAGCTAAAACCGATCCTGCCATACCCAAGAGGTCCACCAGTCCCACGATCGCCAGTAGAGAAGTATCCTTAAATAAACTGATAAATTGACCAACAATAGCGGGAATGACCGCTTTTAAAGCTTGGGGTAGAACGATCAATAATAAAACGAAAATCGGTTTTAAACCCAAGGCTTTGGCCGCTTCAATTTGACCTTTGGGAATCGCTTGTAAACCACCGCGGACATTTTCGGCCAGATAGGCTGCTGCAAAAAGGGTAAATCCGGCGATCGCTCTGATCACTCGTTCTGGTCTGGTCCCGGCGGGTAAAATCAAGGGTAACATCACCTGGGCCATGAATAAAATTCCCAACAAAGGTAAACCGCGCAATAATTCGATATAGCCAATAGATAGCCAACGAATTGCCGGTAATTCACTCTGTCTCCCCAGGGCTAATAATACCCCCAAGGGGAAAGATAAAATCATACTTGCGATCGCTACTAATAAAGTTAAGATTAAACCACTGAGATCATCAAGGGGGATTGTCGTTAAAAATAATCCCCCCAATAGCAACCAAGCGATTAAAGGTAAAGTCAATAACCACATCAATCCCCACCAGCGTTGGAGAAAAGCGGGGCAATCGGGGAAGCGACCCCGGTTTAATTGCCAAGAAAACAGTGATAAAGCCGCAATTATCGTTAAAATCAGCCAAATCCGCCATATTGACTGTTCTGGATAACGACCGACCACAAATAAACCGATATTTTCCGTCACTACAGCCCATTTTGCCTGATTTATCGCCCAATCGAGAAAACTGAAACCACCCCAGAGGCTGAGAAATAGACCCGCAAGGGTTAAGATGACGTTGTACCAAGTGTTAAAGAGATTTTTTCTTAACCAGAGTCCCATAAAATTCCCCAACCTCCACAGTGGTGATCCTTGTACTTTTTCAGTACAATGGTGCTATTAGAAAAATTCAGACTAATTTTCGACCATGAACAGTTGCATTTTAATGGCTAAAATTGTCCGTCGTCCCGAATTACGTTATACCCAAGATAATCAAACTCCCTACGCTCAAATGTTAGTCGAGTTTTCTCCCAATCGTGCCGAGGCAACCCCGACTAATTTAAGGGCCGTAGCTTGGGGAAATTTAGCCTCAGAAGTCGCTCAGAACTATAATGAAGGTGATCAGGTAATTTTGGAAGGTCGTCTCTCCATGCAGACGATCGATCGTCCCGAAGGTTTTAAGGAAAAACGGGCCGAATTAGTCATTAGTCATCTCTATCATCTTGACGGCAGCATGAGTAGCGGGGAAATGGCAGCCCCGACTCCGGAAAAAGTCGTGCCAATCAATACCTACAAATCGAATAAAACCGAGGTGGAAAAACCCGTCGCACCTATCTCCACCGGTGATTTTGAATACGACGCATCCTATGAACTTTCTAATCCTTCCGCTTGGCAACCTTCTGACACATCAGTAGAGGAAAATTTAGACGATATTCCTTTCTAATCACCCCGACAGAATTAATTACAGATATTTTTCCCTTCTCTGTTCCGGCTTTCCCTCTTTCCAGAGTGTGAATTTAACTTTGTCATTCCTGAAATGGCACTGGTTGAATGATTTTGGCGGTCACTGTCCCGTAGTTGAGGTGGTGGTGTCGAGGTCGGGAAGTCCAGAAATATCTAGCGGCTAGAATTGAGACGGGGGCAAAAGATTATGGTAATTATAGCCTTCTTCTAGGAGATTAGAGTTTTTTAAGCACATATACTGATTAAGCGAGGGCGGTTTCTTTCACCCGGTCGGTGCGTATTGCGGTGGATTGCGCCAGTCACAATTGCCTGTCTGAGATCCGCATCAGCTTGAAAGCGAATTTCTGTCATACTGCTTTCTAATTCTGGGCTTGAGCTGCCTTCAATTTTTGGTACAGCAAAGGACTCTTTTCTCTACAAGACTGTTGTAGTCGCTGAAACTCGGCTTCACCCTTTTTCAGATAGGCATCCACAAGCTCTCGATTGGCCAGATAGAAAGCGATCGCGCCATAAACCTGTTCGAGGGAAAGGAGTGGGAAATTTTGGGCAATGCTTTCGGGCGATTCTCCGTTCAAGAAAGAATAGACAACTGAATCAAGAGAGATACGAGTTCCTTCGATCCAATATTCTTCTTCTCGTTGCTCGATGTACTGCTTTGTTGGGATGGAGGCTAATTTCATAGGAGCAATGTTGCTGTTTAGCTAAAAGGATAGAGGATAAGCTGTTTATTTTGGGGTAATCCTAAGAGATGGCGAGCAGTATTTTTCTCGATTGGTTTATATCTTTGAATATCTAAGCTATTGGCAATTACTTCTATCCGTAAATCCTAAAATAGAGGACTATTTCTAACACAATCTGCTAATCATCGAATCCTACATTTGAGGCAGTCCTCTTTCAATTCTTCTCTTCTGAATGGAAATATAAGTGGACTCTATCTGATGTCCAAGTTGGAACCCCTGTTCCAAAGAAATCTTGATCTTCCGTCCAGATCGGGCAGTTAAAAAGAAGTGCGGTTGCTAAAATCGGCCAGTCATCAATATCTCTTTGTTTTATGCGTTTTATGGCCTCTGATTGATATTGGCTATAGAGCGAAGCTGGCACAACCTCTACAATGCTCGATATGCGGCCGAATCCTTCTCTGACAAGTGCCAGATCAAGTCCCTTGCAAGCGGCTATTTTGGGAATGTATTCTTCTGCATCCTCAAGACAGACATCGGGAGTTAGAAAACAAGCGTTGTCGCCGACAGATTGCATCAACCTCCCCACCTTCACCCCGAATACACTTCTTATGATGATATTAGCGTCGAGAACGACGAATTTGAGTCTCACCCGTCTAAATCCTTTCTCTGATTGGCTCTGTCCGCTTCACACATCTGACGAAACTCACGAACAATATCGTCTTCGGAAATTCCCTTTTGACTTAACAGGTACTCAAATTGAGCGGCCACCGCTTGTAAGGCAGCGATATCGGCGCTTTTACTCCCCTGTTTAACGGGGAAATAGAACCCAACAGTATGACCGTGACGTAGTACCTCAACGGGAGTCTCACCGTATATGTATTTAGGGAGTTCGCTCCGAAATTCTCGCACCCCAATTTTCTCAATGTCATGCTTATCCATAGTCTCTCTCGTTGTGTACGCATTGTGTACATAGTGTAGCACTATTTGAGAAGGGATATCAACAAATAAATTTGCTCATGTTTTACCATATTGAAAATCTAATCTGGTTTAAAGAAAATACCATCCATCTGCAACATCCTCCCAGTTTTTTCGGCGGTAAAACCTGGTTCAATACCGTACAGTTCGTAACCTAGTTTTTCTATAATATCAATCATTTCTTTAAACAGGACTTGACCTTCGTAGAGAGGGACTAAAGATAATTCAAGCTTAATGCCTTTAACCAAAGGCAAAATTGCTGTTGCCCCTTCTATCACTTGTTTTTCCAATCCTTGCACGTCTATTTTGAGGAAAATGGATTTAGTTTCGCTTTTGATATAGTCCTTGGCAATGGTATCTAGCCTGCTCAATTTTACTGTTTCTGATCCAGAGTAAGCTGATTCGGGTGCAGATTCTAAGTGAGCATCCAGCATTGGCAAAGCTGAACTACTCTGACTATTACCAGCAATATTGATGGTAATTTCACCTTCTTGGTTGCCGATGGCAGTTTGGGGAGCAATTTCCCACAGCGGCTCTTTTTTACTAACAGCTTTTAACTGAGAGTAAGCACTTGACAGTGGTTCAAAGGAAACAATCCTACCCGAATAGCCTAACTCTCGCAGTAATTTAGCATACTGCCCAATATTAGCACCAACATCGAATACTAAGTCAATGTTGTGATAGGCTAACAAGCGCTGCATTTTCGCCGCTTCGGATGTTTGGACATTGTATCTTTTTAGATCAACTCCTAAACTTCTGGAGAGTTTCTTAATCGTTTTTTTAGGCATAAATTTTTTGTTGAAAATTAATTTTATTCAAGGGGCAATCCAACCCAGTCCCATGAAACAAATACATCAGGACTATCCATTTGACATAATTTACCTTTGGAACTGACTCCATATATCTCGTAGTTGTGATCATTCAAGAACTCTTTTGTTTTTTCGGTTGATGACCAATTTTGAACTGCTTCTACTACCAATATTGGCTTGTCTCTTTTAATGATATTCTCACCTCCTTGCAGAGCAAAAGTTTCGGCTCCCTGGATATCCATTTTTATGAGTTTTACATCTTTTAATTGACTAATTAAACTATCTAGCTGACATACTTTTATGTCATATTCTTCAATTAAATTTGGACAGCTTCCTTCTTCTAATACTTCTACGCTTTCTAATTGACAGCCACTATTCTCTCCAGAATGTACCAATAATTTTTGTCTGCCTTCTGTATTGGATACGGCTTCGTTATGCAGAATCACGTAATCAGTTAGTTGATTTTGCTTTACATTGTGTTCTAGCAAGGAAAAATTCAGCGGATTTGGCTCAAAACTATGAATAACTCCTGTCCAACCGCGAGATTTTAGCTCATAAGCAACAATCAAAGTATAAACACCATGATGCGCTCCTATATCTAACATAACAAATCCAGGTTTGATTTGACTGACAATATATTGAACCAAGTGGTATTCTATTTCACCAACATAATATCCTTGAACCGACATTAAACTACCATAAGAACGGAAGTTGATTTTTTCTCCATAAATCTTGAAATCCTGTGGGTGATTGACAATTAATAGATCGTGAATATGTCTTAACAAAAAAGGTTTTAAGTAAAACTTACTATCATGCCTTAACAAGGGAGATTGGTGATATAACCAATACATCGGATTTTGAAGAAATTTTGTAATAGGCAATAGCGGATATTCAGCAGATTTATAAGCTGATATAATACTCTTAATCGTGTTTTTAATTGTTTTGTTAAGCATAGAGCATAGCATATAGAACAACTGAAATTTTTTAATCCAAAGTATTCTTTGAAAAATGCAGCTTTGTTAAAGCGTCAAGTGAACAAGTTGAATTGATACTCAAAGCTCAAATATTGTTTTTAGTTTATTGACTACGCGCCTAGTCAAAGGGGTCTGACAGTAAACACGATAAGTAAAGTTATCCGCATCGGCATGGGGAACTATATAAGCAGGATGGCGTAAGGGAAAGCTTATAGCTTTTACGGGGATGTTATTCAAAACAGCTCTAGATATTTTGGTGTGTGTTGCCTCTACACCAAATCCAATATTACTAACGAGATTTGTATTGGGTGTAATTGTCAAAACATTTTGTAGTAAGCAAGATAGTATCCATTGATAATCCCAAGTGTCGATCTCTCTATCATAGGTTCTTTGTAATATTTCTTTCCAATATCTTAACTGCTGAGTATCCTGAAAAATATATCTCAGAAAACCATCATCTTTAATTTCATTAAACAAACTCATATCACGATCATAATGCTGCCACGCTCTCCTCCAGGTTGCCCAACCCCATATAAAATGATAGCGAGAGAAGTAATAGCTGTACTTAGTACGCTGATGACCGAACTGAAAATTACAACCTATTATAGATGCAATTCTCTCATCATCTCGATAATAATCGAGCAATTCTTGGCAAAAGCGAAAAAAACTAGGATGTGGCAAACAGTCATCCTCAAGAATAATCGCTTCCTCAACTGTGTCAAAAACCCAATCTAAACCACTCGATACCCGATTTTTACAACCTAAATTTAAATCAGAATAATTCGTCAACACCTCACAATCCCAATCCACACCCTCGATAATAGCACGAGCCGCCTTACACTTTTCAATATCATCGGCTCTATCTGGACGGGGACCATCGGCAACCACTAATAACTTGGGTGGTTTAGCCTGACGAATGGCTTCAAATACTCTCGCCGTCGTATCAGGTCGATTAAAAATCAGGAAGGCGACAGGAGTGGTTAGTTGGAAGTCAGCCATAGACGAATTTACTGTTAACTCGGGGTATCCTAACCCACCTCATTTATGCAAGTGAGTAATTATACTTATCCATAAAACTGGTTTCTAGCAAGGCTTTCAAAATAGCTTGACATAAAAACCTGATTTAGGGGTTACAAAGGTGAGATGCTCCCCAGGATTTTCAGAGCCATTAATTTTATTTTCACTATCTCCACTGTTAAAATCCGAAGCTTTCAAGACAGTTAATCCAACTAAGTCTCGATCTCTATAATGATAGATAATATTGTCTTCTAGCAAACTATCATTGGCTCTTTGAGGCTTACGAAAGCTAATATATAAAACATCTGCTTCTTCATCATAATCTATCCAGATTCTTGAAGAAGGTGCAGTTAGCAAATAAGGAATTGATTTTAAGAGATTGACTTCTGCCATAGGATGCCTCGCTTGATAATTTTTTCGCAGGAGGATGTCAAAAAAGCAGTTATGACAAATCCATCGTTCTTTAGTTCTTTATAGATGACGACCGCGTCTTTTCTTGAGATAACAGTTTTCGGATAATGTTTTAGTGCTATTAGCTCATCAGTCCATCCCTTAACAATCAAATCAGGTTCAGCAATAGTTTCTAGTACCATATCAATACATCCCGCCCTGTAAGGCATCATAGAACTTAAAACCCAGTTCCATCAAGGCTGTGGCTCTCAATTCGATCGCCTCACTCGAAGGGAGCCGACGGGTGGCAACCGATAGGATGGATTCCAGTTGCTCTTTTTTGAAAGGGTCTGGGTTCCTACTGATTTCAAATTCAATGGCATCGCTGTTGAGTAAGACCCATTTCTCCTCCAGACCTTGATGTACCATGATGCAACAACTGAGGGATCAAGCTGCAGAGTTACAGGAACTTTTAGAGGAGAATTAACAGTAGCTTCTTGCCAAAATTCGGCATCAGTAGCAGGTATATCTGAATAATCTATATCAGAATCTTTCATCTGACCAAGGATCTTTAATTGTTCCTCTCTCGACATACTCATAATAAATTCTCCTTTCCTCTGCATTAGCGCGTCTTGTAGATATAAGCCGTATTTTCTGTTCTCGTAGAGTGTACACTGCAACTAGGACGAATTCTCCTAAAAGTCCCAAAGCGATTAATCTTTCTTCGCCGTAGTCTCTGCGATTATCAGGTTTTGAGATGCAGACTCCTGAAAAGATTTCCTTGGCAAAATTAAAGTCGATCCCGTGTTTTTCAATATTGATGTTGTTCTTTTGGTCATCCCACTCGAACTCCATCTTTTGACTCTAACACCATAACTACCTACTATTCAATAGGTTGCCCTCTTTGCATTAGCCTTTCTCGTCTCTTTTGACGGGATTCTGTTTCGAGTTGAGCGAGTATATCGTCTAAAAAGAGATTATAAAGCTCAATCTGGCGGTTAGTTTCCCGTAAGCGTTCAAGAGATTGTTTTCTAGTTGCTTCATCAGGATAGGAGGTGCGGTAAGTCATAGTAAGTTCCATTGCCTCTTAACTTCATTAATACTAGCGTTAACAGCATCTACGCTGGCTGTTCCTTGCAAAATCGCTCTTTCTAACATCTCTAGCATCGTATTTGAGAGAGTAGGCTGCTCTTGTAAAATTCTCAGCAGGATATTATTAATTCGGGAGTAGGAATTAATTACCCTCTCTCTGGCATTAAATAATTCTTCTAATTCTGATAATGTCCGCTCATTTTCCCCGTATTCAGTAAAAAGTTGCCATTCCGTCGCTGATGCGTATTCTATCTGCTCCGCTAGTTGACGCAGTAGCTCAAAAATGCTAGTTAGGGTTTCCTCCGGTAATTTAGCCATATTCAGTTATTTCTGTTATCCCCAGTCTATCATCTGGTTGGTGCGAGGTAATCGTACTTAATTTGGTTAGCGCTCGAGTTGAGGGGCAGTCAAGGGAGAACGCAAAAGCGAATCCCACATACCGCGCCAAAATCCCTCACGAAAGAGGATAGGTCGCCTGCGAAGGGGTAAAACAGGGGAAAATACCTGAAACTCCTTTCCCTATGAATCCCTAAGCTAGGGAGAAGAATATAAAGATTTATTAAATTGTAGCTTAGGATACAGTGCGGGGGGTAATGTGTATCCTTTTGTCATCTGCCTTTGGTGTTGGGTTGGGTTGGGTTGTTGCTTAACCTAGCTGCGAGGCGGGCGATCGCACTAGAAAAGCGGTGATCGCCTCACATTTTGGGAAATTTACCAAATTCTTTGAACGGGGTAACGGTCAAATATTTCATCAATGCTCAGAATCGGCATAATTTCGGTTATTGATTGGGATATTAAAAGTCGATCAAAGGGGTCTTTTTGATAGTGGGGGTTAGGGGTTCGTTAAAGTCATCGCTGATCCAGCCTTGACCTTGATATAATCCTGCAATTCTACCTGTTTGGGTTATTTGGGTTTGATGGTGTTGATTGACTATAGATTCCAAAAAATCGATAATTTCTTGTTGTTGTTGGACAGGTAATGTCTGAAGGGTTTGCAACAAAGGAGAATTGGTATCTAGGTCAGCATTGTTCATAACGATTTGATTTGAGGATTTTGGGGGAATACCTCAAGGATAGCATCAGTTTTCAGAGGTGAGGGGACAAGTTAAGGATGGTGCGGTCGCAACGCGCTCGCTACGCGAGATCGCACTACGGAAGTCGATTCGGGTTTCTCTGTCTCGTCTTCTGGGGGTTGTTTATTCTGGTTCTGAGTTTTCTTGATAGAGATTAAGAAGGAAATATAAAGATTTATCAAAATGTAGCTTAAGATACAGTGCGGCGGGGGGTAATGTGTATTCTTTTGTCATCCGCCTCTGGTGTTGGGTTGGGTTGTTGCTTGACCTAGCTACGAGGGGGGCGATCGCACTAAAGATTAAGGATTACGTTTCATGAAAAATATTAGTAAATATGTCTTAATTCCAGCAGTTTCTGCTTTTGTAAGTTTGACAAACTCAACTATTTCGTTAGGAGCTACTTTATCTAGTAGCTCAACAGATACTATTTCTACTCAAAATACTGGCTTAATTATTCCAGGTATAATAGTCAATTTACCTCAAATAAAAGCAGCTGTAGAAACTTTTTTAATCTCATTGGGAATTCCAATTCCTCAAAATCGGGCTCTCCGAGAAGAGGATTTTACTACTATAAGAGCTGCTGGTTTTGCAATAGTTTGTGCCGATTCACAGTGTACTCAGCAAGTGAGAAAGAGTAATAACGCTGATATAGATTTTAAATTAGATAAAAGCATTAGAGGAAGATATGGATCTGTTGCTCAATTAAGTGGAATTCTAGAACAAGTTGTAGGTACTAATAATCTATGTATTAATGGACTATTTCAGGATGAAATGCCACTTGGAGAAAGAGAAAAGTATTGTAAACAGAAAGTTGAAGCTGCAAATCGAGATGGAGAAATATTGGTAGCTGAAACAAACGCTTCATATTATGGATTTGTCTATGATGGAGAAGATGGCATACTTCTTGAGGGAGCCGATGAAGACTTAGGTGAAATTAGAAAAACAATACCAATTTCTGAACCCACATCTATCCTCAGCCTCCTCGCACTCGGCACACTAGGCGCAGCCTCAACCCTCAAGCGCAAACTAAAACCCTCCCAATCCACTGAAAAAGAAACCACAAAAGTCTCCTAAAATCCCCCATAAAACCCCACAAAAACCCCTTCATTAATTGGAGGGGTTTTTGTCATAAAACCCAGTCGTTGGTCGTTAGGAGAATTGAGATTGATTGTATATACCCCAAAATAGTCCTACTGTTCACTAATTTTACTTTCAGCGAGAATTTCTTGGAGGACGGGGGATAAATTGCTAGTTAAACGGCCGGATCGAATAAATTCAGCGTAGGTATCAGCTTCGATATCTAGGAGGGTTTCCCGAAGTTGTTCCATTGTTAATAGCTGTAATTGGGGATAACTATCGTTGAGAGATTGAATTTCCGCTTCTACAGTCTTTAACTTTTCTTTGACGAGATGCTGCTCATAACTAAAAAATTCGGGGGCAACATCGGGAGATTTATCTAACTTAGAAAGATAGTCTAAAACCCTTTTTAAAGCTACCCGTCGGGCTAAAAGTTCCGCATAGTTTTCTCGAATTGGTTGATCACCGATCAAGTCTAATCTCGATAGGAAAGTTTGAATAGTTAATCCCTGAACCAAAAGGGTAAAGAGAACAACTCCGAAGACGATATCGATGATATCCTGACGATTGGGAAAAATAACCGGCACACTTAAAGCTAGGGCAATAGAAACCGAACCACGCAAACCTCCCCACCATAAAACCGTTTTTTCCCGCCAATTAATTTTAGTTTCCATCAAGGCATTACTAACAGTTGCCAAAGCAAAGGTAGCCAGAAAACGGGCCGCTACCACGGCAGCGATCGTGATAAAAATTAAATTGAGATTATCGGCTAAACTGGAGAGACGGATCTGATCGCCGATGAGGAGAAAAACGATCGAATTGACAAAAAAAGCGAGAAACTCCCAGAATTGCGTGACTAATAGGCGGGTACGGGGACTCATACTAATTCTAGAGCCAAAATTACCTAAAATAATCCCCGTAGTCACCACTCCGATTACCCCCGAACCCCCGAACTCCTCGGTTAATAAATAAGCACCGTAGGCGGACACAAGCGTTAAAGACTGTTCCACTAGGGGTAAATCCAGACGTTGAGTCAGATAGGAGATACCAAAACCCACTAAACAACCCACTCCTACCCCGATACCGATAAAAGCGGCAATCCGGCTAATAGTTGTCTCTAAGGATAGACCACTAGCACCGAGGGGAATTTCCACCAAAAGAGCGAAAGCGACGACAGCGACCCCATCATTAAATAAACTTTCCCCTTCCAAAAGCACGGTGAGGTTTTTACTGGCCCCCAATTCGCGAAAAAGAGCGACAACAGCGACGGGATCCGTAGAAGAAAGGCTCGCACCCACTAATAATGCCGTAAATAGGGGTAAATTGGTCAATTCATCGAGGGCAAAGCCAACCCCGAAAATCGAGATAATTACGCCGACAATAGCGAAAAGACTGACGGGAATCCAATTATCCTTCAGATCTCGCCAGCGCGTATTCCAAGCGGCTTCAAATAGCAAAGGGGGCAGAAAAATTTCTAGAATCAGTTCGGGGGATAGGTTCACCAGACGGATATCGATGAAAGCTAAACCTAAACCGACTATCACTAACAATAGGGTGTAAGGAATTTGGCGAAACCAGCTAAAAATCCTCGAAACCGTGGCCACACTCAGGGAAACGGACAAAACAATTAGAAATTGTTCTAAATTTTGCTTAATAACTTCATCGGTAGCGGATTCTAAACTCATTGGGTGGGAGGCAATCGGTGAGCGGACGTGCAAGAAAAGAACAATCTAAATTATTATGACACTTTAGAACCAGTGATTTTTTCTCCTAAACCCAAGTTTTTCTGCTGGCAATTCCTTATTATCTATGTCCTTGACTATGCCTCAGTCTGCCGAGTCCTCCACGGGTGAGGATTTACCCCTAGCTATCTCACCCAGTAACGAGCAGTTAGAGAATATTAATAGCTATTTAAACCTGATTTTGGCGGCTTTAGTCTCTCTAGCTAATTTAGACTCCGAGTCTATCACCCAAGCAGCCCAGGAATTAGCCTTAGATCTGGATACAAGCGATCGCCTAGTTGCCCACTACTGGCAACCCCAGTCAAACCTCTCCCTAGCGGACATCCGTTCTCTAGTTCTCCTCCTCTGTCATCTCGCCCAAAAAAAGCAAGAGTTAATCCGTCGCGCCGTAATTCTCTTGGAACAAGTGGGAACTCAAGGACAAGAACCCCAAAAAACCACGCTTTTGGGCAATTATATCGATAATTTTCGCTTAAAATACCCAGAAATATCGGAAAATAATCTCAGCAATTCTAGCCTAACTTCCCTAGCCTGGAAATTATTAATCGATTTATTATTCTACAGCAGCCACCGCAGTCATCTCCTTCTCTGGCACACCCTTTTGGCAAGTAAAAAGTAAAAAGGCTATCAGCCTTGAATCAGTTATCAGTTATCAGTTATCAGATGTAAGTTTTCAGTTCACTGATTACTGATTACTGTTTACTGATCACTGAAAAAAAGCTTCCCAGTTCATAATTCATAATTCATAATTCATAATTCATAATTCCCACCGATAAATAAAAATGAGTAATCTAATTCGCAAATATACACCCCCCACCTGTACCCTAGAAATTTGGGGAAATAGTTCGCCTCTAGCGGTTTGGCTGGGTAAAAATGTCTTAAACGATGCCCACTTTCAATTGCGCTTTGATGATCCTAGATTGAGTGAGGAAAAACAGGTGACGATCAAAGGCGATCGCACACAATTACAACTCCTAGGGGAAATTGTCGCTAATTATGTGCAGAATTTACTCTCTAGTCCCGTTTCTAGCCTCTCTTTCGTTGCTAGTGGTTCCCCCGAAAGCCATCTCCCCTCCTTACCCTCTCTCCGTTGTCGGGGACTTCTCCAGCATCAATTATTTTTAGGTTCCCTGCTAACCGATCGGGATAAACAGGAGATCGAATTAACCACATCGCAATTATTCGATCTAGCCAATGCTTTAGGGGAATATAACCATGAAAGCCCCCTAATACCCCCATTAATTCGCCAGAAAACTCGAAAAAATGCCCTGATGTGGACGGGATTAATCGCCTCAGCCCTAATAACTATCGGGGGAATAGCGATCGCATTTTATCAACAGCAAGAACTAGCCAACAATGATTTAACCATCGATCCCAATAGTGCCAAGATTCCCCAACCCTTGCCAACGCTGCCTTTACCCCCCACGGGAACAGCCGCCCCAAACCCGCAGTTACCGGCAAATTTGGGCAATAAAACCCCTTTACCGCCACCGCCACCCGTGGCAACCGTTCCAGCCCCAGTTCGCCCCTCTAGCGTCCCCCTGGTGATTCCGCCGCCCACTTTACCGCCGCCACCAGTCACGGGTTCGCTTCCAAGCGGCACGGCGATCGTAATTGAACCGAATAATCAGAAAATCCCGATTACTGCCCCCCCCGTCACCGGTGCTCAGGGTACAAATGCACTGGTAAATGTTCCCCCCACCACGATGAATCCGACTCCAGCACCGCCAAAATTGCCCAATTTACCGCCTCTAAGCCCTATTAACCCCGAAAATGCCAATTTAGACCCCAAACCGCCCACAAGCACCGCTAAAGCCCCAGAGACGAATTTACTAGATACAATTCCCCAAGTGGCAGAAACCAGAGAATATTTTCAATCCCGTTGGCAACCGCCGGAAAGTCTCAAGCATACTCTAGAGTACCGTTTGGTCTTAAATCAGGATGGTTCCCTAAAACAGATTATTCCCCTGGGACAGGCGGCGAAAATCTATCTCGATCGCACTAATATGCCCCTGCTCAATCAACCTTTTGTTTCTCCCCTCGATGTCCCCGGTAATCCCCAATTGCGTCTGGTGCTTGGTTCCGATGGTACGGTGCGGACTTTTATGGAACAGCATTGACTCTCCCCCGCTAACCGCTCGCGCGGTGTAGCGGGGGATTCTTGGTTCATAGGCTCTTGACTAGATCAAACAGGTTTAACTGAACGACCCCCACCAGACCGCCTCCGCAAGCGTTTTCTAACACGGTCAGTCCGACCGCATTTTTTCCTCGGTTCTCAATTACCTTCGCTGATGCCGTATCTCTCGGTTCGATGTGGCCGCAGGAATCGCATCGGTGAACTCTTTCCGATAACGACTTTTTACCAGTGAACGCGCCACAATTAGGACACTCTTGCGAAGTTCCGTTTTTATCGACCTTAAGATAATATTTCCCCCGTTTCCAAACAACAAACGGTAGTATCTCATTAATAAAACTACCGATGCC
>VYKO01000033.1_pt1 | contig 19464 bp, 17 predicted proteins | sample 5114561 | NCBI WGS metagenome assembly VYKO01 (sample SAMN12291811, study PRJNA351875) | freshwater metagenome | isolation source: freshwater lake | place: USA: Michigan, Baseline Lake | collected 2011-08-08 | reverse complement strand
AGGATACTTACGATAAGACTTTAAATCAAGACTATCCACCTTTATCAGATTTTCCTAATCAGCAAGCTGAAATGGATTTTAAACAAGAAGGAATTAGTTTATGGAAACAGTTACTTCTTGAACTGGCACCAGATTATGAAGTTTTCTACCAAAATGAAGGTCAATTGTTCAGACATCCCAAGGAAATAACCAAAAAATATACAGTACAAAAAATAACAGTTTGAGTATCATCACCTTCGGCTCCGGCGCAGCTTCAACCCTTAAGCGCCAAATAAAACCCTCCCAATCCGAAGAAAAAGAGACCACAAAAGTAGGCTAAATTGCTTCTAAAAATACCATAAATGCCCCTTCAATCACTCACTTGAAGGGGTTTATTTTTTTGCCCATGTTTCTATTTATTAATTTTTATTAATTAATTGATCGCAAGTAGTTTTTTGTGCTATAATATAATGGCAACTCTCATATAAATATCGTAAAATTTCATGAGTATTGTGATTTCCAACGAAATTATACAAGCAACAGGAAAAAACGAGCAACTGTTGCGACTAGAACTGGCAATCATTATGTTTAGAGATTATCATATCAGTAGCGCAAAAGCGGCTGATTTTGCCAACTTATCTTTAATTGAATTTCGTCAAGAACTCGCTCAGAGAAATATTTGCATAAATTACGATAGTGTAGATTGGCAACAAGAATTACAAACTCTAAAAACCTTAGGTGATCTGTGATTGTTGTAAGCAACACCTCTCCGATTACCAGTTTAGCTGCTATCGGCTATCTTAACTTGCTCCATGATATTTATGGAACAATTATTATTCCCCTAGCTGTTTATGAAGAAATGACAGGATTAGGTTATGCTGTTCCAGGCACTATTGAAGTTCAAACCGTATCCTGGATAGAAAAGCGAGAGTTAAAAGATCGGTTATTATTGAAAGAGTTACAAAAAGAATTACATCGGGGAGAATCAGAAACGATAGCTTTAGCAATTTCTTTAAATGCTGATAGAGTCATTATAGACGAGAACCCTGGCAGAAAGAAAGCTATTAGTTTAGGATTAAATGTTATTGGGATTTTAGGTGTTTTATTAATTGCCAAAAAAAGAAGATTGATTTCTACCATTCAGCCGTTAATAGATGATTTGATTATTAAAGCAGGTTTTCGCGTTAATCAAAAATTGTACTTAGATATATTAAAATCAGCGCAAAAAATTGAGGAAAACCAATAACTAAAGCTCTCAAAATCTTTGGCTAATTTGCGTCCAAAAACACAACAAATTCCCCTTCATTCAGTCAGATGATGTTTTTTTGGATCAGCACAAGGCGACTATCCTGGGGCAATTTGTAAAGCAGGTTGAGGGGAACGGCGCACTAATCGCTCAGAATATTGAGATTGAACTCGATATAAATATTCAGAGAGAATTTGGGGATTATCCTGACAATCTTTTTCGATTTGATACCGAATTTGACGAAGCTCTTCAAGGATAGGGTCTAACATTATACTTCTCCTACATTAATTCTTCAGGAGTACAAATACTCGGTGTCCAAAATCCCAATTGAGCATTAATTTCCTCAAGGGTTCTTCTCACTCTAGCACTAACAATATGGGTACAGTTCCAAGAAACCAAAAAATCTAGACCATGCCAGGTCCCTAAGGCTAAATGATAAGCATCTAATCTCGCTTTTTCAGGAATTTGTAACCTAGAGAAATAAGTTTCAGCCAAATTAACTACTTCAGGAACAATTTCCACCAGTGGGAATTGGTCAACTTCTGCCAATCTCAATTGCGTTGTCGATAGACCTCGCATTTAGCTTTCACTGCGGTCAGAGTAAAGATGGGGGCAAAAACGGGTTAGGCTGAATAATATGGCTATGCTCGATAATTTGGCCAGACATATTTCTAGAGACGATGAACCAAACCATAGTGATCAAAATCGGTACTTCCAGTTTGACCGATAATGAAACTGGACAATTATCCCTCTCCACGATCGCCGCTTTAGTGGAAGTCCTCACCCGGTTGCGCGCTGCCGGTCATCGGGTGGTATTAGTATCTTCTGGTGCTGTGGGAGTGGGCTGCCGTCGTCTGGGAATACAGGAAAGACCGAAAAAAATCGCCCTTAAACAAGCGATCGCCGCCGTCGGTCAAGGTCGTCTGATGCGGATCTATGATGACCTCTTTACCAGTCTTGGTCAACCGATCGCCCAAATTCTCCTAACTCGTCCCGAATTAATGGAACGCACCTGTTATGTCAACGCCTATAATACTTTTCAGGCTTTGTTTGAATTAGGGGTGATTGCCATTGTCAACGAAAATGACACCGTGGCGATCGATGAGTTAAAATTCGGCGATAATGACACCTTATCAGCCCTTGTCGCCAGTTTAATCGAGGCTGACTGGTTATTTATCCTCACCGATGTGGATCGCCTCTACAGTGCCGATCCGCGGCTATTTCCCGAAGCGGCGGCCATTGCCCGAGTTAGTCCCGCGGAATTAGCGCAACTATCGATCGATGCCGGTAGTAGTGGCAGTCAGTGGGGGACTGGGGGTATGGCGACTAAATTGGCAGCGGCCCGGATTGCCACCAGCGCCGGGGTAGAAATGGCGATTACTAGGGGACGGCAGCCCAGCAATATCTTAAAAATTATGGCAGGAGAGGCGATTGGAACCCGTTTTGAAGCCCAAAAACGCAGTGATAACGCCCGCAAACGCTGGATCGCCTACGGACTAATGCCCATGGGTAAAATCTATCTCGATGCTGGGGCGATTCAAGCCATTTGTCAGGGGGGAAAATCTCTCCTAGCGGCCGGGATTACCAAAGTGGCAGGGGAATTTAGCGCCTCCGAATCGGTGCAATTGTGCGATCAAGAAGGCCGGGAATTGGCTAGGGGAATTGTTAATTATAGTAGTGAGGAGATCGATCGAGTTAAAGGTCAACATTCCGAGCGTATTGCCAGTTTATTAGGTTATATGGCCGCAGAAACCATTATTCATCGGGATAATCTCGTTATTTTGAGCGCCTCGTCAAATAAGGGATAATTCCGCCACTCAGAGCAAGTCCACCCAATGCCTTAAATGTAAAGAAATGTCTCAAAAAAACAACAAATTGTTAGACAAGCAAGAGAGTTAGACTAGGGATGTCCCCCGAAGTTCAACCCTGTGAGATTATAAATAAAGCGAAACTCAAAAATGTCTTTATTGCTGTTGGGAGAAACTTAATAATGCGAGACGCGGTAACTAGCCTGATTAGAAAATACGATGTCACCGGACGTTATCTCGATCGAGATGCGATCGATAATCTTAAACAATATTTCACCTCGGGAACTGCCCGTCTAGCTGCCGCCGCCCTAATTAACGCTAATTCGGCGGCGCTCGTGCGTGGGGCGGCGATTCGTCTATTTGAAGAAGTTCCCGAATTGATCCGCGCTGGGGGTAATGCCTACACCACCCGTCGTTATTCTGCCTGTCTGCGGGATATGGATTACTATCTCCGCTATGCCAGTTATGCCCTAGTAGCTGCTGATACTAATGTTCTAGATGAGCGGGTACTGCAAGGACTGCGGGAAACCTATAATTCCCTCGGTGTTCCCATCGGTCCGACGGTGCGCGGTATCCAAATCATGAGCGAAATGATTCAAACCATGGCTCTTGATGCGGGTATTGCCGACACCTCTTTGATCGCTGAACCCTTTGATCATCTCACCCGCGAATTAAGCGAAGTGTCTATCTAATTCAGTTGTCAGTTATCGCTTATCAGTTTTGTCCGTTCAATTTTTGATTGAACGAACCTGCGTCAGTCCCCACTCTCAGCCTAGGGGAGTGGGGAAGGTACAGGAAGGGGAACCATTAAGTGGTTCTCCTCGTGCGGAAGTATGAGGCAACCGCCATCGACGAAGAAGCGTCAGAAACTTCCCACTCAGCCAAGCGGTGGGGAACAGTTGATTAAAACATTGTCCAGCTTTCTATGACTCTCCCCTCGGATTTTCCCCTAGAACCACCGGCTACCAATAAAGATCCCCATCGTGATTATCGCGGACTCGATCGCAGTAAACTCACCCCCATGTATCAGCATTATGTGGAGGTAAAAGAAACCTATCCCAATGCCCTTTTACTCTATCGTGTGGGCGATTTTTTCGAGTGTTTCTTTCAGGATGCGGTGATTATCTCCAGAGAATTAGAATTAGTTCTCACCAGCAAGGAAGGGGGTAAAGGTATTGGGAGAGTCGCCATGACCGGGGTTCCCCACCACGCCCTAGAGCGCTATAGTCGTTTATTGGTGGAAAAAGGCTATGCGGTGGCGATTTGTGACCAAGTAGAGGATTCGACGGAAGCAGCCGCCGAAAAACGGCTAGTAGAGCGCGCTATCACCAAACTGCTCACCCCCGGAACCCTCACCGATGAGGGAATGTTAAACGCAAAAAAGAATAATTTTCTGGCCGCAGTGGTGATTACCGGAGAAAATTGGGGATTAGCCTATGCAGATATCTCCACCGGAGAATTCTACACCACCCAAGCCAGCGATTTAACGGCTTTAAGCCTAGAATTAAGCCGTTTACAGCCCTCGGAAATCCTTTTTCCCATCAATGCCCCCGATTTAAACCGTATTTTGCGCCCCGGAGAAAAATCCGACCATCTCCCCCCCTGTTTACCCGATAGTTTTTGTTATTCTCTCCGTCCCCAAACTATCTTTACTCTCACAGAAGCGAAAAATCGTCTCCTAATCACCTATAAAATGCGTTCCCTAGAGGGGATGGGCTGCGAACATTTACCCCTTGCTATTCGCGCTGCAGGAGGCCTATTAGAATACATTGAAGATACCCAAAAAGCCAATCAAGTCCCCCTACAACCTTTAAAAACCTACTATATCTCGGAATTTTTGATTTTAGATGGGCAAACCCGTCGCAACCTTGAAATTACCCAAACGGTGCGCGATGGTAGCTTCTATGGTTCTCTATTATGGGCGATTGATCGCACTTGTACGGCCATGGGTAGTCGCGCTTTACGTCGTTGGTTACTGCAACCTCTCTTAGATTCTCGCGGTATTCGCGCCCGTCAAGATACTATCCAAGAGTTAAAGGATAATCCCTCCTTGCGCCAAGATATTCGGCAAAAATTAAGGGAAATCTACGATATAGAACGTTTAAGCGGTCGTGTTGGCGCAGGAACCGCTAACGCCCGCGATTTACTTTCCCTAGCGGCATCTTTAGTCAAATTAGCCGATTTAGCGGCTTTGGTCGCCTTAGGAAATTCGCCTTATTTGAAAGCTTTACAGCAAATTCCCGCCGATTTAGAAAAATTAGGCCAGCAGGTAATCGCGCATCTGGTGGAATCTCCTCCGCTGCATCTGAAGGAAGGGGGGGTGATTCGCGAGGGAATTGATGCCCAATTGGATGCCCTGCGGCGCGACTATCAGGAAGTAATCGATTGGTTTAAGAATCTGGAGACGACAGAAAAAGAAAGAACGGGTATTAGTAATCTTAAGGTTAATTATAACAAAACTTTCGGTTATTATATCAGTTTACCCCGCAGTAAAGCCGATTTCGCCCCAAAAGATTATGTGCGTAAGCAAACTTTAGTCAATGAGGAACGTTATATCACCACCGAGTTAAAGGAGAAAGAAAATATAATTCTGACGGCAGTAGATGAATTAAATAAGTTAGAATACGAGATTTTTAGCGATTTACGCCGTCAAGTGTCCGAATTTTCCCCAGAAATCCGGGAAGTAGCCACAAAAGTCGCCGCTTTGGATGTGTTGGCCGGATTGGCAGAAATCGCCGTTTATCAGGGATATTGTCGCCCAGAAATCGCGGATGGTCGTCTTATCGATATTAAGGATGGTCGTCATCCCGTGGTGGAACAATCGCTTGGGGCCGGCTTTTTTGTGCCGAATTCGATTAATTTGGGCAATCAGGAGGGTTTAGAATACCCCGACTTGATTATTCTCACCGGTCCCAATGCTAGTGGCAAAAGTTGTTATCTGCGACAGGTGGGATTAATTCAATTGTTGGCCCAAACCGGTAGTTTTGTCCCGGCAAAGTCGGCCAAAATCTCCATCTGCGATCGCATTTTCACCCGGGTGGGGGCTGTAGATGACCTCGCTACCGGCCAATCCACCTTTATGGTGGAAATGAACGAAACTGCCAATATTCTCAATCACGCCACGGAGAGATCATTAGTATTATTAGACGAAATTGGCCGGGGGACAGCCACTTTTGACGGTTTATCCATAGCTTGGTCTGTGGCGGAGTATTTAGCCACGGTACTGCAATCGCGGACGATTTTCGCCACCCACTACCACGAACTGAACGAATTAGCCTCAATCTTAGAGAATGTGGCAAATTATCAGGTAACGGTCAAGGAATTACCCCATGAGATAGTATTTTTGCACCAAGTACGACCGGGAGGCGCGGATAAATCCTACGGTATCGAAGCGGGGAGATTAGCCGGTTTACCAGCTTCTGTGATCGATCGTGCCATGCAGGTGATGGGTCAAATCGAAAAACATAGTAAAATTGCTATCGGTTTGCGTCAGGGAATTAAGAAAATTAAACCGGTTAAGTCAGATAATTCCCCATCTCTCCAGCAGTTAGATATTTTTGATGACAGTAAGTAGGGTTTGCGGCAAAAAGTTTTTCCTAGGGGCAGGGTGTCGGGTGTAGGGTGTGGGGTGTAGGGTTTTACTGATTTGTGTCTGTGTGGTTGACGAAAAGGAAAAATGGTGCATCTCACATTTGCAGAAACACCGACAATCAGCAATTATCAGTGACTCTTAAACTGGGACAAATATATGAACAACCGCGTGTAAGCATCCCACCGAAAAACTAATGCGCGGGGGTTCTACCCCCCAAAGACTTGGATTGAGGGAAAAAATCGAAAGTAACGCCCGATTTTAGAAGATAGTTTTCCCCTTAAAAATCTTCCTTTTTCAACAATATTAAAACTGTAAAAACTTTTTAATTTGAGTCCAAAGATTGGTAAAAGATTCTTTCATTTCCTCTTTAATTTTCCAGCGTTTAAAGGCTTCTTCATAGGCAATTCCTTGATTTTGAAAAGTTTTCCAAGCCGAGAGAGAAAGAGGTAAACCCATCAGCAAAAAGATATAAATTGCCCAAGAAATTGTTCCCGCACTAATTAAATTAATGGTAAGAAAAAAACTATTAATAATCAGATAGCGAACGGTTTTATGTTTTAGCTCCTCGCGACGAAAGCGATCGAATTCCTGCCGCTTATAACTGAGCATTTTTGACTCTTGCCAGTCCTTTTCCGCTGCTTCTAAGTCTTTAACTTCAATAGCTAAATCGTCGGCAATTTCTAACAACTGTTGACGGGTAATTTCTCCCTTATCCCCTTGACGGGAGATAGCCAAATAGAGAATTTCCTGCACATCCTCTTGACTGTAGGATTGGGGAGGGAAAAAATCGGGGTTTGGCATAGCGATAGAGAAAGAAATAGGTTCCTTCTCTATTATGGGCGATCGATTTAGCGATTGACAGTTAGACGAGACAGGGAGTTTTTAGCTGATTTAACCATGCTTCTAAATCCTGCAAAGAGCGATCGGCATATTGACCGTAACGTTCCCGTTTATTGCGGATTTTTTGGCTAAAATTCGGCAAAATGCCAAAATTTGGCGGCATCGGTTGAAAATGTTTCGGTTCGGCACTGCTGATAAACTCAAATAATGACCCCATCATCGTTGTGGTCGGCAATGTCACCGTTTCTAATCCTAAAACTAAACGAGCGGCATTAGTTCCCGCTAACCATCCCCCAGCAGCCGCAGCCGTATAGCCTTCCGTCCCGATTAACTGTCCTGCCGCTAATAGCGTCGGTCGCGATTTAAACTGGAGACTGGAGGATAATAACTGGGGAGAATTGATAAAGGTGTTTTTGTGCATCACCCCCATGCGGACAAATTCGGCCTTTTCTAACCCCGGAATCAGACGGAAAACTCGTGTTTGTTCACCCCATTTTAAATTAGTTTGAAATCCCACCATATTCCATAATTGCCCCGCTTTATCTTCCATTCGCAACTGTATAACTGCGTAGGGACGTTGATCCGGATATCTGGGATCCGCTAATCCCACCGGTTTCAGGGGACCAAAACGCATGGTATCTTCTCCCCGACAGGCTAATTCTTCGATTGGTAGGCAAGCCTCGAAAAATTTGGCATTTTCTCGCTCAAAATCCTTTAATTCTGCCTGTTCTGCCTGTTTTAGTTCTTGCCAGAAATGCAGGTATTGTTCCCGATCCATGGGACAATTGAGATAGGCGGCCTCACCTTTATCGTAACGGGAGGCCAGAAAAGCGATCGATCGATCGATCGATTCCCCTAGAATAATCGGACTAGCGGCATCAAAAAAGCTCAGATAGTCCAGACCCGTGAAATTTTGCAGATCTGCGGCTAAAGCAGCACTGGTTAACGGTCCAGTGGTTAAAACGACGATACCATCCCGGGGAATTTCAGTGATCTCCTGACGTTTTAAGGTGATTAGAGGGTGGTTAGCCAAGATTTCCGTCAAATTTCGACTAAAGACCCCTCGATCGACCGCTAAAGCCCCTCCTGCGGGGACACTGTGCTGATCGGCCTGGGCAATAACTAGAGAATTTAAGCGTCGTAATTCTTCATGGAGTAACCCAGTGGCGCGATCCACCGCCATGGCACCAAAGGAGTTACTACAGACTAATTCGGCTAAAAATTGGCTATGGTGGGCGGGACTAGAGCGAATTGGGCGCATTTCGTGCAGGATCACGGGAATACCTGCTTGGGCTATCTGCCACGCCGCCTCAGTCCCCGCTAATCCTCCACCAATTACATGAATAGGGCGATCGATCATAGTTGGGAGAAAATGGCTAGAGTAGGATTATTTTAGCGTCAGTTCCGAGTCACCAAAAAAATAGGCTGGGCTGACGGCGATCGCATGAAGATTTGGGCTGATCGCAAACTCAGGTTATAATATAAGGAAGGGATGGAATATTATATTCTATCTCGGCACCGGTTTTGCTTTCGAGAAGGTGGCAACACCGCCCCACTTTCTCACCATCTCCTTCCAGATGGGTTAGTTAGCGGTTTGACTTCTATGAACACCAATTATCTTGAAGAATACCAAAAATACCTAGCCGAATGGCAGAAACTGCTTCTGTCCGCTTGGGGTAATGGTGTTCCCACGACTACACCAGTGTTTGAGTTTCCAGAAACTTTGGTTAAATCCCTCGAATATCAACAAGAATGGGTGAAATCCTACCTAACCGCCCAAGAAACCGCCACCAAAGTTGCCCTCGATAGTCAGAAACAATTCTGGGATAGTTATTTCGGTTTTGCTCGTCAGTCCATGGCTGTAATCAATAAACCAGCTTAATTAGGTATCAATTGGCTAGATAGTTCGATTGGTGACTTAACTTCCCTTAAAAAATGAAATTCCTCAAATACAATCCCCTCTGGCCTTGTATTTGAGGCTTTTTTGGGTTTTATTCCCTTCAAGCAATCAGGGAATTTTGGGGTTTCGCAAAAATCATCCGTCCAGCAGAGGTTTGCAATGCAGATGTCACCACTACCCGCAATTCTCCCCCTAGATAATCTTTTCCTTCTTCTACCACTACCATCGTGCCATCTTCTAGATAACCGATGCCTTGGGTGGGTTCTTTTCCTGCTTTGAGAATTTTCAGATCCAGAGTATCCCCGGGCAAGTAGATCGGGCGTACTGCTTGGGCGAGATCGTTGACATTCAAGATGGTGACTTTTTGCAGATTGGCCACTTTACTGAGATTATAATCGTTAGTGAGCAAGGTGGCGTTAATTTCTTGGGCAAGATGAACTAATTTAGCATCTACGGTGCTAATATCGTCATAATCGGCTGGATGAATGATAATGCGATCGGGAAATTCTTCCTGCATCCGGTTTAAGATGTCTAATCCTCGTCTTCCTCTGACTCGTTTTTGGTCGTTACTGCCATCCGCTAACTGTTGCAATTCCTGAAGGATAAATTGGGGAATGAGTATCTGTCCCTCGATAAATCCTGTGTCTAACAATTGTTCGATACGACCATCGATAATACAACTGGTGTCAACAACTTTGGTGGCGGCCGCTTGCAGAGTCCCTTCTGCCACTAAAATTGATTCCATACTATTGGGGTTAATCAGACGCAAAAAAGTGCGACCGTGGGTATCAGCTAAACTAACCCCCAGATAAGAAAACATAATACTGCCTAAAATGGCGATTATCGGCTTAATAAACGAGAATTCTCTGGGAATCGGTAGGAAGAAAATCGGGGCTAGGATCAGATTAGCAATCAACAAACCGATAACTAGACCGACCGAACGGGTTAAAATAACTTCGATCGGAGTTTGTCGTACTTGGGTTTCTAGACGACGATAGGTAGTTTGGGCAACTAAACCAAGAGCTAAACCAATAATTGAGGCAAAACCCGCCGATAACCAGCGTAAAGCTTCAATATTGCTGATTTGCGACTGGACAGTAACCGGCAGCAAGTCCACACCACTATAACCAATACTGGCAATAGCGAAGACGAATAATAAAATTATGACGGCATCAAGCATAGGGATAATACCAGAGAGGATAGGGGGGAATGATGGTAGATAAAATAATGAGTATGAATGCTTTTATATTATATCTGTGGGCTTCTCCTAATTTGTGTCGGGAAAGTTGCTTTCATTCTAGGAGATGTTCTCCCCAGCCATAATACATCTTAACGAAGATAAACGAAATTACGGATAGGAGACGGGAGACGGGAGACGGGAGACGGGAGTGGTTTGGCAGCAAAAAGCATATATGTGGCTCTTAGCCCATAAAAGGGCAGAAATCAGGGTCAAATAGCATTAATTTGAGGGTTCAGCCCTGGTTATCTAGTCTAGATAGGCAGAATAGTGATTACAGGGTTTTTCATCTCAACCAAGTTCGATTTGTAGGGCATCCTTCTTGATTTTCCTTATAAGAATTTTTGTAAACAATGCAGTATAATTGCCTATTGGCTCATTACAATGAAATTGTACATAAGTAGGTCGATGCGATCGAGTATCAAACGCGATCGAGTGTGGAATGTCGGACATCTTGAAACCCTTTTGAGTCCTGACTTCTAACCCTTTATATCCCGTTGACCTCACTCAGGTCTGCCTACTTGGGGTGATTCTACGATAAATTCGAGATGGTGGATCGAGTCACGGTTAAGCCATCGGTAGATGAGAGTTTTATGGTGAGAGAATAGATAGGCGAAAGCTCGATGATGCTAGTCACGGGCAGTAGAGTTTTCTAGAGCCTTTCTTGTTTGGTGGGATTGCGGTTGAAGTGTTTTTGAGCTTCCGCAGTCACTTAGGAATAGTGGTTGCCAATAAGAATGGGGACAACCCGATTCTCGTCGGGGGGATTTTTTGACCTTTTATAGATGCCTCGTTCACGGGAAAACCGCTATCGGTATTTTTTTCGAGAAGAAAGACGGGGGAAATTATGAGTACTATTACTGAACAACAATTTGTGCCTAATGAAGTTATTATCAAACTGAAAAATACGAATTCTCCAGAAGACACCAATACATTGCTGGACGAATTAGGAGCTTCAGTGACTGACACCACTCAACAACTAGGCATTCAGTTGTGGACTATTTCTGGACTTACTGTAGAAGAAGCGATTCAAGCTTACAGCAATGATCCGAGAATTGAATACATTGAACCTAACTACACAGGACGCTCTTTAGCTGCACCGCTTATCCCTAATGATCCTAATTTTTCACGTCTGTGGGGTCTTAATAATACAGGTCAGACAGGTGGTACACCAGATGCTGATATTGATGCTCCTGAAGCTTGGGGTTTTGATATCCCTGATAGGGATGGATTTCCCACTGGTGGTAATTCAGTTGTAGGGATTCTTGATACAGGAGTGGATTATACCCATCCAGATCTCAATGATAATATCTGGATTAATCCAAAGGAAAGTGGGAGTGGCAAAGAAAACAACGGCATTGATGATGACAACAATGGCTACATTGATGATTTTCGGGGATGGGATTTCTTCAATTGGGATAATAATCCAATGGACGGTTACGGCCACGGAACTCACGTTGCGGGAACAATTGGTGCTGAGGGAAATAATGGAGTTGGGGTGGTTGGAGTCAATTGGGATGTTCAAATCATGCCTCTTAAAATCTTCGGTGATGATGGTAGCTATGCTGGTGATTTTCGGGTGATTAAGGCCATAGAATATGCAACCAAAAAGGGAGCAGACTTAACCAACAATAGTTGGGGTGGAGGCCCATACAGCCAAGCTCTTTATGATGCCATTGCCAAAGGACCCTTGTTTGTAGCGGCGGCTGGTAACAATGGAACGAATAATGATCTTTCGCCTCATTATCCCTCTAGTTACGACCTGAACAATATTATTTCAGTTGCCGCTACCAATCATAATGATCAACTGGTGACATTTGCTAACACTGGTGGTTGGTGGGGTTCAAACTATGGCTTAACCAGTGTTGATTTAGGTGCGCCAGGAGAATCCATTTATAGTACCGTACCAGTTAGTCAGGGAAGTTACGGATATAAGAGTGGAACGTCAATGGCCACCCCTCATGTAGCCGGAGCAGCAGCCTTAATAGTAGCGACAAGACGGTATCGAGGTCTTCCTGACTTGACTACACTCGAGCAGAGAAATCTGTATTTGAAACAAAAAGTTCTTAACGGTGTGGAAGTCATTCCTTCTCTTAAAAACATAACTGTTACAGGAGGTCGTCTCAACTTATATAGCGGAATTAACCAAAGAGGGGTCGGTTGGGGTGATGTTCACTTTGTCACTTTTGATGGACGGGCTTACGATTTGCAGTCTTTTGGCGAATTTATTCTCGCTGAAACAGCACGGGATGGGGATGATTGGGTCGTTCAGACGCGTCAAGAACCTTGGCCGCTCAACACAAATACTTCTGTTCATACCGCCTTGGCTACGTTAGTGGATGGTCACAGAGTCGTTCTTGACCTTGACTTCAGTAATAAACTTCAAATCAATGGGCTTAATACCCCTATCACTGATGGTCAAACCTTGAGCATTGGCAACAGTCAGATTCAGCGTAGTGGAAATCTTTATACAATTACCTATGCGGGAGACGATGGCATTATCGATTCCGCCGATGCCCAAGTGACTGCAAGAGATCAAGGAGATCACATTAACATTGAAGTTTTCCACTCTGGTCAATTCCAAGGATTATTGGGCGATAATGATGGTGATCCGAATAACGATTTTGCCTTACGCAATGGAACACAACTGTCTGCTAACCCCTCTATCGAACAACTACACGGCGAATATGCGGATAGCTGGCGCATTACCAGTCAAGAATCCCTCTTTGTTACGTCACCTCCTCCTCCCTCTAATCCGCCAAGACTGGTTACTTTAGGGGATCTCGACCCTCAAGCCGTTCGCGCTGCCCAAAAACTGGTACTTGAAGCTGGTATTCCTCAAGGAGCTATCTTAGACGCAGTGGCGTTTGACTTGGCCGCTACTCACAATATTAACTTCCTCCAAGGAGCGATCGCCCTTTTTGCCCCGACTGTTCCGCAAGCAACGGTTAACACAGCGATTCAGAATAACTGGACAACCTTGCTCAGTTTTCCGACCCTACCCGTCGCCAACAACCCTCCCCCTGTTGACCCCACCCTAACGACGATTATGGGGACAAACAAAGCGGATACCTTGACGGGAACGACGCAAAATGAACGCTTGGTCGGTTTATTGGCTCGTGACATTTTAACGGGTGGAGGTGGCGATGATATCTTTGCTTACAACAGTCTCTCAGAAGCGGGAGATACGATTACCGATTTCTCTGCCGGCGATCGCTTTGATATCTCCCAAGTTTTAGATAGCATCGGTTACACGGGAACTGATCCCCTAGGGGATAAATACGTTCGCTTCTTAGGACGGACAAACCTGACCACGATTCAAATTGATGTTGATGGCTTGGGTTCGACTCTACCGAAGGAATTTGTCTTAGTTCAGGGGGTAGATGTCGGGGTGTTAAATAATCCAGCTAATTTCATCTTCTAATCGCTTTTCCATGAAAATTCAAAGCCAGCACTTTCTCAAGGCTGGCTTTTGGGGTATTTAGCGTTGACGACGTTGACGTTGAGAGAGGAAACCCAGTCCCCCAACTATGGCCAAGGCCAGAAGACTACTCGGTTCAGGAACACGATATGAAACGGCCTCTAAGGCATCAATATTTTCATTGGGTAGATTATAGGTTTGACTCACGTTAAAGGCTGTATCCCAAAGATGTCCCCCATGAAAGAGAAAGGAAGCACCCACACCCTTTTCATAAACCCAGATTTCACCCCCGTCAATATCTCCACCATTGACGTTCTCGGTAATTATGCCATCTCCATCAATATCGATAGGTTGAACACTAAATAATACCAAGTCACCGTTCTCAAATTGGGCGTTTAACCCCAGATCAAAGGTCATCAAACCATCGAGATCAAAGAGAGATTCTGGAACACCAATAGCATTCGCTAACTCTGCCGCAGTAATATAGGGAATAAATGTCTGATTGCCACTGTCATAGGCGAAAACCGACACTTTGCCCAACCCACCAAACACAGGATCTCCCAATAAGGAAAAGCGATCGCTATCATCAAAGCCAGGACCATCTAAGCCCCATACTTCCAAGGCATCAAGATCAGAGATAGTATTCATGTCATCAATATCATTGACAGATGCCCATAACCCACTCACAGGAACTCTCACCCGTTCAGCATAGATATTTGAATCGGTTTGGACGGAAAAAAGGAGGGCAGAACTATCAGCAATCACTTCTAAAAAGAGGGTATCAGCAAGGTTTGCCAAGGCATCAACCTGTAAATCAATATCAAAGGTATCGACCCCGTCATAGTCGAAACTGTCTGCTGTGCCGCCGGCCCCATCCCAAGCGATCACTTGTAACGAATCTAAATTCCCCAAGGCATCTCGATCAAAACTATCTGTAAACTCTTTACCTGGGACTTGTCGGGGAGTGGGAATCCCTGTACCTGCTTCGGGAATCACAAAAGGTCCTTGGGATTGAAAAGGAGAGGAGAGAGCTTTGAGAGGGTATCCAAAGACCATTGGAGCCATTAATGGACTCATCCAGCATATTTTCCAGAGAATAGACTTGATCAAGCTGTATTTTTGCATATCTTGGCTAAAAATTAATTGAGTCAATTGGTGTTTTTCAAAGATTAGCACACTTATCCTGTATTCAGGGTAAGCGCATCTTAACAATCCGTGACAAACTTGATTTCAGCCAATAATAAAGAAAAAGCGAGGAGAAAAAGAAGTAAAGAAAACCAAAAAAGACTAGGGGGCTGTCAGAGCAATTGTGACGGATAATAGAAGAGGTAGAGCTACTAACCGATAAACTAACAGTGCCTTGACGACGTATTTTAGCCCACCCGTATTTACGGTATTCGCTGTCCCTACGGTTCCCGTATTTAGATCGTCCTCACTGCGAACTCTGGTAATAATTACACCGCTTTCGCAGGGGACGCGGTTGACAAGGGAGATTAGTCGTGCAGACCATCACCCTGAAGTAGGTCAACGTCCAGTTCTATTCCCTGCGCTTTAATGTCCTATTTTCACCCCGTAACCTCGGTTTATATTCATATTCCCTTTTGTCGTCGGCGCTGTTTTTACTGTGATTTCCCGATTTTTGTCGTCGGTAATCACACCAATCCGGCGACTTTTCCCCCTGTGGTGGAGTATGGGGAAATATTACAAGAAGAAATTAGCCTTTGTCAGGGAACGGGGAAACCCCTAGAAACAATTTTTTTTGGGGGGGGGACTCCTTCCCTGTTACCGGTGGAATTATTAGGGGCAATTCTGGATACTTTAGCCAAAAAGTTTGATTTTGCAGCTGATATAGAGATTTCTATGGAGATTGATCCAGCTACCTTTAGTTTAGAACAATTACAGGGTTATCTTAGCGCAGGAGTCAATCGGGTCAGTTTAGGAGTACAGGCTTTTCAAGAACCATTATTACAGGTTTCTGGTCGATCGCATACTGTTCAGGATATCTATCATGCGGTCGATTTAATTCGGGGATTGGGAATAGTTAACTATAGTTTGGATTTGATTTCGGGATTGCCACAACAAACCCTGACAGATTGGGAAAATTCCCTAGAAAAAGCGATCGAACTGCAACCGGCCCATCTTTCCTGTTACGATTTGGTCTTAGAAGCGGTTACTCCTTTCGGTAAACAGTATCAACCCGGGAAAAAACCCTTACCCGATGATGAAACCACGGCAAAAATGTATGTTTTAGCCGGTGAAAAACTAGCTTTAGCCGGTTATCAACATTACGAAATTTCTAACTATGCTAAACCGGGTTATCAATGCCGACATAATCGAGTTTACTGGGAAAATCGTCCCTATTACGGCTTTGGTATGGGGGCTGCTAGTTATCTCCATCAACAACGTTTTACCCGTCCGCGCAAAAGTCGTGAATATTTCGCTTGGGTGAAAGAAGGCTGCCCAATTGAGGTGGAGAAAAATAGTTTTATCGATGATCTTCTCGAAACCTTGATGCTGGGGTTAAGGTTAGCGGAAGGAGTGAGTTTACCGGCCATTGAAGCTAATTTTGGTTCGGAAATCAAAAAAGCAATTTTAGAGGTCTTAGAGCCGCATAAACAGCGTAATCTAGTAATAATTGAGGGGGATAGCAGGGTAAGATTAAGCGACCCCGAAGGTTTTTTGTTTTCTAATATCGTTTTAACCGATTTATTCGATCGCTGGCAATAGTTAGAAACTATATTTTACTAGCGATAATAGACAGCTAACCAAATACAAGGGGGATTATTGCTAGTCAATTCGACGCGATGTTTTTGGTGAGGAGGAATCAGGAGATAATCCCCTGCTTGCAGATTAACTCGGCTGCCATCTTCATAGCTAATCTCAGCAAATCCCTGTAATAAAATCACCCATTCAAAGTCAGATTGATCGTACCATTGACCGATGGGAGTGGTTTGACCAGTGGAAATAATTCTTTCCAGACGAATAGCCTGACTTTGGGCCAAAATTTCCAGAATTTCTCGGTCAGTAATTAGTTCAGGTAAATCAAAAATTGAAGCTGCTGTCATTAGTTATGATCCCTTTCTGGATGAAAATCTTTAATCACCGTCGGTATTGCTGTTAAAATTTTCTCAACGATATCAGTAGGTGTATCTAGGTCAGAAACAACAATCCGAAGATCTGCTTCTGCATAAAGTCCTCGTCTTTGTTCTAATAATAATTCCAGGTTACTTTCTAAATCAGTGGACTTAAGCAAGGGACGAGAGGTATCTTGTTTTAAACGTTTAACCAAGACTTCGAGAGGAACATCTAACCAAATCATTAAACCGTGACGAAGATAACTCCAATTTATCGGTTTTAAAACCATCCCTCCCCCGGTAGCAATCACAGTTTTAGTCAGAGAGGATAATTCGGCCAAAACTTGGGTTTCTAACTCCCGAAAAGTCGCTTCTCCCTCGTCGGCAAAAATTTCCTTAATTTTCTTTCCCGCGACCCTTTCTATTAATATATCTGTATCAAAAAAACGATATTGTAACCGTCGGGAAAGCAACTCTCCCAGGGTGGATTTGCCGGCCCCCATCATTCCTAGCAAAAAAACACTTAATCCCCGTAAGGAGTTAAAATCTGTTGCATTGTCCATAGTTAAAATTTAGCTGAATGTAGTCCTCGCTACTAAGGGACGATGTTTTGATAAGCATTTAGGAGTGAAAACCCGCAGGTGAAATCAGAAAATCTTCTCAGAACTGCCATTGACACCGACATCGTGTCAGAATCTGGATAACCATGATACCATCTTGGTAATTAATCGACAAAATCAGCTTGATTAATTTAATCAAGTGGTGTGAGGAGTGTGAACACAGGAGTCTAAAATTCATGTCCAATCAACCAGCAAACTTTCCGGGTAATAGAAATCAACTCAAACCGATTAAAGTCGGGGTTATCGGGGTCGGTAACATGGGACAACACCATAGTCGCATCCTGAGTTTGTTAAAAGACGTGGAATTCGTCGGGGTGGCCGATGTCAACGTCGAAAAGGGACTGGAAACTGCCAGTAAATACCGAGTCCGTTTTTTTGAAAATTATTTAGACCTCTTACCTAGGGTAGATGCGGTTTGTATCGCTGTCCCCACGCGGTTACACCATCGAGTCGGGATGGACTGTCTGCAAGGGGGAGTACATACCTTGATCGAGAAACCGATCGCCGCTAGTATTAGTGAAGCGGAATCTTTAGTCAATGCGGCAGCCGATCACGATTGTATTCTGCAAGTGGGTCATATCGAGCGTTTTAATCCCGCTTTCCAAGAGTTATCGAAGGTCTTGAAAACCGAGGAGATTCTAGCGATTGAATCCCATCGCATGAGTCCCTATTCCCAGCGAGCTAATGATGTCTCGGTGGTGTTAGATTTAATGATCCATGATATAGATTTAATTTTAGAATTAGTCGCCGCTCCTGTGGTGAAATTAACCGCTAGTGGTAGTCGCGCTGCCACTGATTCCGGTTATCTCGATTATGTCACTGCCACCCTTGGTTTTAGTAATGGAGTAGTGGCTAATTTAACCGCTAGTAAGGTGACTCATCGCAAGATTCGCCGTTTAGCAGCCCACTGTAAAAATTCTCTCACGGAAGCGGATTTTCTCAACAATGAAATCCTCATTCACCGGCAAACCACCGCTAACTATAGCACTGATTACGGTCAAGTTCTCTACCGTCAAGATGGTTTAATTGAAAAGGTTTATACTAGCAATATTGAACCCCTACACGCGGAATTAGAACATTTTGTTCATTGTGTGCGCGGTGGAGACCAACCTTCTGTCGGTGGGGAACAAGCTTTAAAAGCTTTACGATTAGCTAGTTTAATCGAACAAATTGCCCTTGATGGTCGCGTTTGGCAACAATCGGACTGGAATTATCAATATCTTAATTCTCCCGTGATTACCGCTTCTTAATTGTTTTTTCCCCGATTCTTTAAATGAGAGAATTGGGGTGAGGAAACCAAATTAGTTATTTTGAGAACTTTTCAAACATTTTTCTGAGGATTTTTGACCACACCATTGACTTTCACAGGGAACTCCATCACCGTCTCCATCCATTTTGACATTAGGGCAATTTCTCAAGAAAAAAGTCGCTTCTGCACAGGATGTCATCTGCGAACAGTGAGTTCTACCATCGCAGCGAAATTGTGGAGAAGGACTAGGTTTTTTCTGGGGATTAGGACGATTATTGTTGTTAGCTACGGCTAAATTATTGAGGGTTTGATTGCCAGAAATTGGTGATTTTATTGATATTTGTTCCCCCAGAAAAAACAGAATTAAAATAACAACTACTTTTTTCATCGAAAATTTGGGTCTGAAACCCCGTCGTTCTACGACGGCTTTACCGTTAAATATTAGCACATTTACGGAATATATGCTAAAATGCTCCCCATGGAAAAAGCCTACTCGTT
>VYKO01000057.1_pt1 | contig 19513 bp, 17 predicted proteins | sample 5114561 | NCBI WGS metagenome assembly VYKO01 (sample SAMN12291811, study PRJNA351875) | freshwater metagenome | isolation source: freshwater lake | place: USA: Michigan, Baseline Lake | collected 2011-08-08 | reverse complement strand
GATAACTGATAACTGATAACTGAGAGGTGCAACCCTGGAAGTTCTTAAGTGCTATATTAAAGATCAAGAAAAGCCGTCGTAAAACGACGGGGTTTTAACCCAAATTTTCGATAAATAAAATAAGTGGTATAAAAATCGCCCACCTTACTATGGTAAACCGTTAGTTAACTAAAGTGCGCTCGCCTTTGGCTAGATACTTTCGGGATCGCTCTATCTTGATGTTTATAGATGTTGGAAAAAAAACAATAAATTTGTGATACTGTTATCATTTTGACAAGTTATTGATGCTCTTTCTCAAGAAGATCGTCTATGATTAGGAACAGGATTAGAACCAAAGAAACAAAAACAAGAACCTTATGCTTGATCAGATTGGGAAACCACAAAAGCACGAAGAACAACCACAGACAGCCAAGAGAAGAACGAACTGAACAATTAATGAATGCTTGTTTCCCTCATCTTTCTGGTGCAATTAATTGGGAATTTCTGACCGATCGCACCGGGATCGTTCAGGTTCAATTTGCTAAAGCTTCCAAAGGCCTCCAAGTAATTGGGGGCGTTTTTTTGGCTTGATCGCCCGATTGATATAGAATCAAAAGGCTACACTCAAGATTAATCGCTTGAATTATTCTCTTGTATCTGTTCTTAAAGCCAGCGTGTGGATTGTAGATTCCCCTAATACCCGTATTTTAGCCCCTTGTGCGATCGCTCTTGGTAACTTTGATGGTTTGCACCTAGGTCATCAAACCGTCCTACAGCCAATTTTTCAGGATGACCCCGCTTATCCCACCGTTGTTAGTTTTACTCCCCACCCGCGTGAATTTTTTACGGGAGAAAAATGGCAATTATTAACTCCTCTAGGGGAAAAGGTGGAGGTTTTAGAGAATTTAGGCGTTAAACAATTAGTTTTACTGCCTTTTTCGGCTGAATTAGCTTCCCTGACTCCCTTGGCTTTTGTCGAACAGATTTTAGTAGAAAAATTACAGGCTAAATCGATCAGTGTTGGTCAAGATTTTCACTTCGGTTATCGTCGTCAAGGTACAGCCGAAGATTTATTACAGATCGCCTCTCAATTTAATATTAAAGTCGAGATTGTTGGTTTAAAAAACTGTGAGTCGGGTCGGATTAGTAGTTCCCTAATTCGTCAAGCTTTGGCAGCAGGAAACGTTGAGCAAGCTGGGCAAATGTTAGGTCGTCCCTACCGTTTAACCGGTCGCGTGGTCGTCGGGAAACAGCTGGGCAGACAATTAGGTTTTCATACCGCTAATCTACAGGTTCCCCCCGATAAATTATTGCCGCGATTCGGGGTTTATTGCGGTTGGGTGCCTCTTGATGGTTCTCGCTTACCAGCAGTTATGAATATCGGTTATCGTCCCACGATCGAGGGAAAAACTATCAGTGTGGAAATCCATTTATTGGATTGGTCGGGCTATGTATATGATCGCATTTTAACGATGGATTTAGTGCAATTCCTGCGACCAGAACAGAAATTTAATTCTCTCGATCGATTAAAAAATCAGATCGAGATAGACTGCGATCGCTCTCGATTAATTCTAACTTCTGTAACTGACAATTCCTAATATTTTTGGTATTCTCTTTCCACTTTACCCACCGCTTTCAATAAAGGAGAATCAAGGGAATCGATCCAATCAGCTACTTCTCGCGCTAATCCTAGGTTAACAATACCTTGAGACGATGGTAATTGACCAGCTAAAGCCTGATTTTTGATGCTTTTCAGCACAGAAATTAAACCCTCAATCCGAGTCGATATTTCTGTTTCCCGCATCTGTTCGGCTACGGTAATAGCTTGGTCAATTGATTGAACTAATTCCCTCATGTTCGTTTCCATAATATTCTAGCGACAGGAAAGAGATGTAACCGTTATTGCTCGCCCCTCTCCCCATTGTATATTGGCATCTCGCGAGTCTTTAATAAAAGTTTGCTGACCACCACCGGGATAACAATCAGCCGGATTCTGGGGGGCGACAATTCCTTGATCAACCGTTGTTCCCGCAGGTAAAGTCACTGATACCACTTTGGTCGCTTGGTTGGGAGGAATCCACTTTTGATCGAGGGCTAAATTTCTGATCACCTCCACATTGGTGGTATATTGATCCGTGGTCAGAAAACGACCTTTTTTGTAATTTTCGTCACTATAATAACGGAAAAAAGTCTGGGGTTTTTCTAGGGTAATTGCCTGACATTCACTATTGCGAAAAGTGATGGCAAGATCTGGAGGAAGGGGACAGGAAGGAGCCTGATCTTGAGCCAATATTTTCCGAGAATTGAAAGTTAAATTTTCGGGTAAACTATTGGTTAATGTACTGGCTGCGATGCCTAAAACAAGACTAAAAACGAGCGAACTGGCTTTCATCTTCATCGATTAAGAGAAATTCTTCTCGATTTTACCGTACTGAACCGACTGAAAATCTTGATTTCGCCCACTGGCAACAATTCTTAACTAGGGTTTGCGGCAAAAAGTTTGTTGGTGGGGACAGGGTGTGGGGTGTGGGGTGTGGGGTGTGGGGTGTAGGGTTTTAGCGATTTTGAGGGGGTCAATTACCTAATTTTCAGGGAAAAAGTCCCTGAATTTTCCCCCGATCACTCCCATATCCGGTACTTTTTGATTGACAAAAGGTCTAAAAGTGTTACCCAACAAGGGTTTCAGATTTATTCAGCCAACCTTAACTAATTTTCTTCATGCTCCCAACCCTAACCCCGATTAGCTCCCTAGCAGAAAAATTACCGCCATTGTCTGTCAACTTTCCTCGCTAGTGTGGGCAAATTAGGAAAAGAATCGTTAAGATCAAAAAAACTTAACATTAATCTTCTTGACAAAATACCCCATTTGTGCTATGAAAGACGCTATTGATATTTTGATGGAAAATTTGAGCCAGAGCATCGTCGGCCAAACCAAATCGATTCGCATTGTACTGGTGGCTTTGCTCAGTGGTGGTCACGCTCTCCTCGAAGATGTCCCCGGAGTCGGCAAAACCCTGTTAGCCAAATCCTTAGCGCGTTCAATTAACGGTCGTTTCCAACGGGTACAATGCACCCCTGACCTCCTCCCTAGTGATATCACGGGAACCACGATTTGGAACCCCAACAGTCGCGAATTTGAATTTATCCCCGGCCCCGCTTTTGCTAACGTCCTGTTGGCCGATGAAATCAACCGGGCCACCCCGCGCACCCAATCGGCACTTCTAGAGGTCATGGAAGAAAAACAAGTTACCATCGATGGAGAAGCGCGTCCGGTCCCCCAACCCTTCTTTGTTATTGCCACCCAAAATCCGATCGAATATCAAGGCACTTTTCCGCTTCCAGAAGCACAAATGGACCGTTTTGCCGTTTGCCTGAGTTTGGGTTATCCCAGCGCCACAGAAGAATTAACAATGTTACAAAGACAGCATTCTCAGGAGACGGTTAAATCCCTAGAAGCTTGTATTTCCTTAGAAGAGGTGGGAGAATTGCAAAGATTAGTCAGTCTGGTCAAGGTAGCTCCTACTTTACAGCAATATATCGTCGATTTAGTCCGCGCTACCCGTGATCACGAAGATATTAGTTTGGGAGTCAGTCCCCGGGGTTGTGTGGTTCTGCAAAAAGCAGTTCAAGCTTACGCTTTCCTCGAAGGTCGCGATTATGCTATCCCCGATGATGTTAAGTTGATTACTCCCTACGTCTTCTGCCATCGTCTGATTCCTAGTCACGGTCGTCAAGCTAAAGCTATCGTGGAAAGACTTCTACAATCGGTGGCGATCGAGGATCGCATCTATGCTTAAATTTCAGTTATCGTTGAACGGTAAGTTACAGGGGATTTCTAAATTCTGCCAAATTGGTAGAGCCGATCTATATAATTGCTAGTATTACCTTAGCTCACTAAAGACTTGAGTAAAAGTATTTAGTGAGTCCACGGAAAATATGCTCTCAGGAGAAAACAATGTTTTGTTCACAGTGTGGAACCAAAAGTGGACATCTCTAAAAATTATCACCCGATTACAGCTTGCTTTTATTAATCAGAAAGACTTTTAGTCTTAAGATAATATCAGGTCGAGGTTTTGAGAATATTCCGCCTATTGGTTACATTATTGATGATGTAACCCCTCAAGTCACTGATTCTTTAATAGTCGTTAATTCTCACTAAAAATGCTTGTTTAGTCATGACCTTACCTGCCAATTTTTAGGGTCTGCTGAAAAAGTTTTTCGGAAGGATAATGCAAGGTTTTTGAAAGTCCCAATCCTATTTTCTTGCACTAACATCGGACTTTAACAGGTCAAAAGCTTTATTTTAAAAGGGTTTTACCATTATTCAGCAAGCCCTTTTTAGACATATTCACTCTGTTTTTATCCTCCTCTAAATGAATTAAGTTTTAATCTTTAAGCCAGATTTCAAGTTGCCCAGGTGGAACTTTATAGCCTTTAGTTGATAAATCTATTAAATTTTTGTCCTCAATCTGAATGTCTTTCTCGGTCTTCAAGAAATCACGCAAATTCTCTGCAAGTGATCGATCTGAAGAATTGGCATATCGAATATCGTTGTTCTTAATTCCGTTCACTTGTTCAATTCCAGGAGCAAGAATCCCCTTGTCTTGTAAAACCTTCTGAAGCTTCTCTGCCTTGGCTCTATCACTCTTATACTGGATATACACAAGTCTGATACCGGCTAAATCTGAATTTACTGGTTGCGTAAGTGATGGTTGTAAATCATTGAATTTCTTGGAAAGTTTAGCTTTTGCTTGTAGTTCTTCTGGTGAAATTTTCTTGTTTGGATCTTCATTTGAACGGGCTTCTGTTTTTACTTTTTTTTGAGCCTCTTCCCATCGATTTGCAAATTTTTCGTCAAAATAATTTTGAGAAGTTTTTTCTACAATTATTCCTTCAGCTATGCTCAATTCATCACCAGATGGAGACGGTAAATTGGGTGATTGAGATAATTTATATGTATCCTTTATTATTCCATTTGCTACAATTTCTGCGATCCTAAAAACCTGATCGTGCTTTAGTTTATCTTGGCATTCTTTTAAGGTAGTACATTCGATTTTTTTGCTTGGCAGAGCTTCGTTTAGGGCAATTAATGCAATATCCCGTTTCGCATTAGCTTGAACCAATTGATCGGTAAGAGACTGAACAAGTCTTCCTTTTTCTAGTGACAGGGCGATTTGATCTGCACCCATTTTGATCAAGGTCGCAACAACGATCAAAAATACAACCTCAACAAACTTGATTGCAATATCAAATACGATTTTGCATTTGTCCCAATTATCTTTTTTTGAATTCTCATTTTCTAACATCTTAATACCTCGCAATTTCTTAACGTGGTCGGTTACAAATCTCCTATTGAAAAGTTACACAAGAATCTTCCTCTCCGATCCCTCCTAACTACTCCAAAATCACCAACCCCGTCGCCAGAACATTAATCAAAACCGACTTTGCACTGCGCGCTTCCACCGTTACCGACTGACCCACCCACACCGCATCTAGCGATTGCTAATTAGCTCGATTCCGCTCACATACAGAATAAGGGTTACAGCGAATTTTAAAAAGCTTCCTCTAAAAAATTAAACAAACGGTGAGTTTTCACAGCGTCCCCCCTATTTCTGAAAAAACTCACCAGAAGCCTTTATCTCGCCCCTCACACCTGATCGAATCGGTCTCCTATCCGAACTGTCCCGTATCGACCCATTCACTCTTGATTAGCGACCACCAATCAGTTGCCAGACCATCGAGGACGTACTTGTAGGGCAGCCAGCCGTAGCCGGCGCTTCCCCATCCTGTCCCCCAAGAGTTGCGAATCAGCAAGGCACCGGTGGTTTCAATGCCACCAGGGTTGGTGTTCTTGATCTTGAGGTTGTCGTCGTAACCAACTGCGTCAATGGCGTGACCGCCTTCAACCCGTTCGCCGCGAGTTGGATAGGGTATCTTACCGCCATTGGTGTTGGCCTGACTGATAGAACTGTAAACAGTAAAGCCAAACATTGAGGGCAGCCCATTTGCCAAGTAGGTTTTAATCTGAGTTAATAGGTTGCTCGGTGTCGTTCCTGGGGGGTCGAGGCGATAGTAAGAGATCGCTTGGAAGCTCTGGGCAAAGGCGTAGCAGAATGCTGGTGGCTCCTTGTCATAATCGGGGGTATTGTAGAGGTAGTATTCTTCCGGCGGCACCCCAAACAAGGTCAGAGCGTACATGGTGGTCCGCAGGAAAGCCCCCGTATCTCCCGTCCATTTGAGCAAGTTGCGCGTCACTTTGTAAAGAAAGAGGCGCGAGGCATCGAGGTGTTTGCCAAAAGCCCGCCGCTCAAAATACTCCACCAGTCCGACCCCGGCGTGGGCCGTACAAGAACCGATATCCTTCTGATCTTCGATTGGGGAACACCACGGCCTCAAGTCCACGCTGGCCGGCAGCGCTGCTGGGGCAGATGTCGTTGCTCCCACTTTGGCCAGCATTTGCTTGACAGATGGCTGTCCCAAAGCTTGCAGTTTGGACGGTACGCCTTCAGATTGGAAAGTGACATCACGAATATCGGGATAGTCAGGCAACCATCCCATTGCGGGAATTACAAATGTTTCACTCATTTTTCCTTTCCTCCTAAGTTGTTACTCACTAGCCCCCGGCTGTCTGAGAAGCCTTTAATCTCGGACTTGGAGCGTGACGGTAAATCGTTCGACAATTGACGGCTCTCCCTGCCACTCTCGCCAGAGCTTAAGCTTTAGTTGGCCTATCCCAGCCCGTTGCGCTTTAAAGGTCAGGACTCTCTGACCGCCCCCGCCGACTCTCGACTCTATGGCAGGGATATAGTCAGAGGCCTGCAGCTTCACTAAATCGCTCCCGCCACCATCGACCGCCCACTGAAAGCCAGTAGTGGGATTCTCGTCGAGGGACAGTAGCAGTAGGTCATTGACCTGCATGGTGATGGATTTGCCGTTGTCAGTGCGAGTAAGGGTTAGCATTGTATCTTGACCGTTCCCTCCTTTCGGTTTCCACTCTGTCGCCCCACAGCCCTGGGAAAAGACCGGGGAAAGCACGAGGATTAGAGTTATGACAATCGCAACGGCCCACTTAAGAGAACGATCCATTATTTTCCTCCCTCGTCTCTATAACGGCCACAGGGATTCACTCTCGTTATTGCAGTTGGAAAATCGCGCCAAGCGCGGAACAAACTGGGAAACGATCTAATTTAATTATCTCTTGCTTTGTCCACCGAGAGATGGTAGGATGGGGGTTTTGTAATTTTTCTTGATAATCGCCCTCGCCTACACGCGCCTCAAATCCCCTTGACTAGCAACCCTATCAGTACGCTTCAACGCCCTCCTAGAGGAGAGAATTGCCACGATTCAACCCCCTATCGGAGGAATAACAACGACTAGCAATTAAACCCAAAACTAACCACCAGAGGGTACTAACTTGGGGACGATACCAAACCGTATCAAAAAAACCGTGGGCAAGAATTCCAGCCATAGCGGCAATTGCCCCGATTAACCAAAAGCCTTGACTGTCCATTTTATCGCGTAAAAGTTTAATTTGATGGATGCCTTGGCCGATAGTTGTGACTAATAACCAGAGGAAACAGGTAAAACCAATGATTCCCGTTTCTACCATGATTTCTAATAGCACAGAATAGGCACTTAAAGCCGTGTATTTTGGCTTCATGAATAGGGGGTAAATTTTCTTAAAAGCATCATTACCCGGTCCGATGCCCAAAAGCGGATAAGTTTGAATCATGCGAATAACTGCATCCCAAACATTAATCCGAAAGTTATTACTACTATCTTCCCGGCCCGCGAAAATACTCATCACCCGAATTCGCAGCGGCTCCACCAATAAAATCGCCCCTAAAATCACCACGGCTAAACCACCTAAAACTAAGGGTAAAAGCCAGGTTTGCCAAAATAACGGTAGATAATTTTTGAACCAATAAAATAATAGCAATAAGAAGACAATTCCTAAGACCATCAAACCAATCCAACCGCCACGACTCTCGGTAAAAAATAAACAAGCACCATTGGCTAAAGTTAATAAAGCCGCTAAAATTTTCGGTAGCCATCCTTGCCATACAAACAAGGCTGCACTGCTAAAAGCAATACCGGGTAATAAATAACTAGCTAATAAATTAGGATTACCGAGATAACTATAAACCCTAGTATCCCCCGCTAATTCTGAAGTGGGATCGTTCCAAGTTGCTAACTGTTCCGCACCAAAAATTTGCTGACGAATGCCGTAAACGCTCACTGCTAAGGCGGTTAAAACTAAAGTAGTCAGAATCCAATTTGTCAGGCGTGGTGAGCGCATGATTCGGGCAGTAAAGGCAAAAAAGATGAGATTGAGAGTTAATTTAATTAATCCTTCCAAAGCTGCCATTTTAACGGGAGAAAAAGCCGTAGAAACCGTGGCAATTCCCCAATATAAAAGCACTAAAATGTGAATCGGTGTCACCCCGATTTTGCCTTCATCCACAAGGGTTAAGAGTAGCCAATAACCCGCTATTGCTAACAGCAAAAAACCGATTTGACTGGTGGATAAAAATGGTGCGGTGGCGATAAGGAGAGAGATTAACAGCGCACCCATCAGTTCTGTCCACTGCACAAACCGGCTACCCTGTCGCCATTGACTAAAAAGGCCGACTAAACGATGCAGATAGCTATATTTTGACCAAGAAGCGGGCGAAAAGTTCAATAGGGTGATTTGTTTCCATAAAGTATTCATAGGGTTTTTAGTTGCGGTTGTCACCATCACACTTTGATTAAGATACCGATTGTATCTTAATTGTTGACTCTTGGGGGCCAAAAGAGTTTCAGTCTGGTGTCTGAGGATAGCTTCACACAGTCAAAACCTCATAGCATAACCAGTCTAAGCATGGGGTGAACGTAAAGCTTGACCTAAACGAGTTAAGCCTTGGGAACAGTCAAAACGATCGAGATGTACTTCAATAAATGATAGGCGATCGATGTTACCCTGGGCAATTGATAAAGCCTTTTCTAATTCCCCTTCTGTCCTGACTTGACAACTCCAACTTTCCCCGTTAAATACTGCTGGTAATTGGTGATATTTCCACGGTTGTAGATCATTATAAATATTATCCTGAATTACCCGCTCGATCGTGTAACCATCGTTATTAATTAAAAAGATAATTGCATTGAGATGGTGACGGATAATTGTCGAAAGTTCTTGGGCGGTCATTTGAAAAGCACCATCACCCACAAAGACGATAGGACGAGTATTGGGTGCGGCAAAAGCTACTCCTAAACAGGCGGGAATTGAATAACCAATAGAGAGATAAAATGCTTGACCAATAAAGTCGGTTTTTTGGGGCATTAATAAATCAATTGTGGCAATAATTGCGTCCCCTGTATCGGAAATAACAAAAGATTCTTGAGCAATAAAATGATTCATTCGCTCATAAAAACGAGCATTAGTTAATTTTTGCTCTGGCACGGGTATGAATTCTAAATCTTTCAATTCGGCCGCGGGTTTAATCTCTAGTGTAGCCGCTTCTTTGTGACTTAGCTTATCAATTAAACCATCGATAAAATTTCCTAGAAATACTGGTTGATAAAAGTGATGTTTAATTTTTACTTTCTCCGAATTGGCATTAATCAAATTATTGGGATTTAAATTAGCCGTAAATCCGCCTAAATTCATATCGGACATAATCGCCCCCAAACAGAGGACACAATCGGCATTTTCCACCCGTTGACTAACGTATTCGCGACTTAATGCTCCCACATAAGTGCCGATAAATTGCGGCTGCATTTCCGAAATTGACGACTTACCTAAAATAGTGGTGGCTAAGGGATAACCCGTTACTTCTAAAAGTTTCAGCAACTTATCCTGGAGTTTAAACCGATGGAATTCTACCCCTGCTAAAATAATTGGTTTTTCCGCTTTTTCTAATAAAAAAACCGCTTCTTCAATGGCTTCTTCTAAAGCGGCGGCATCCGTGAGATTATCGGTTAAATAAATTGGCTTTTCTGAGGGGATACAGGGACGATAGACCAGATCCCGGGGAATTTCGATATACACGGGACGTTTGTGATGCAAACAAGCTGCTAAAGTTTGATCGATTTGACTGGCTGCTTGGGTAGAATTAGTGAGAATAACCGAGGCAACCGTGACTTTTTCCATGATGGAAAATTGCAGATTATAATCGCCCGTGGTGTGGTGTAATAATAAATTATCCCGGCGAATCGAGCGATCGGAAGCCCCACTAATTACCACCAGGGGAACTCTTTCAGCGTAAGCACCGACCACAGCATTAACCAGGCTAAACCCCCCAACACCGTAGGTGACACAGACAGCGCCCATACCTTTGACTCGCGCGTAGGCATCGGCGGCATAACCCGCGTTAAGCTCATTACAGGTGCAAACTAATTCGATCGGACTTTCCACCAAAACATCCATCAAATCGAGGACATAATCCCCCGGCACCCCGAAAACATGATTAACCCCTAAACTATGGAGACACTGGCATAAATATTCGCCGATCGTGATCATAGCAATTTTCTCCCCTGTGTTGGCACTTTCACGCCGATCATAACGATTTTTTCAAAAAATAGGCTCATGCCCAGTAATAAACTGGAAAGTAAAAATCAGGAAACCTTGATTATATCTAGGTGATGGTGATCAATGCTATAGTATAAAGCCTGGGGTTTTTTCTTGGGTGTAAAAAAATATCTGCGGCACTTTTTCAGGTATAATTTTTACAGGAGATTCCCTAAAACTTTCGACTTAAATAAGGCTGACTGTTAATGATTTTTACTGAATTAGTTTTGCAAAATTTCGGTCCCTACGCCGGTCGTCAAGTGATTAATTTACGTCCTGAAAAAGATAATAGTCCCTGTCCGATTATCCTTTTGGGAGGCATGAATGGCGGCGGTAAAACTACTTTAATGGATGCGATTCGTTTGGCTTTGTACGGTGCGCGGGCAAAGTGTTCTACTCGCAATAATTTAAGTTATGCCGAGTTTCTCAGTCAAGCAGTTAATCATCAAGCTTCCCTCATCGATCAAGCTAGAATTGAACTGGCTTTTGAACATCTAGTTAATGAACAATGGCGACAATATCGTATCGTTAGATACTGGACAAAACAGCCCAAAGATGGTAGGGATACCCTCGGTATTTTAGATGAAGATTGGCCCGATCCCGCCCTAGCTAACACTTGGGATGAATATATTGAAACTTTATTACCTTTGGGTATTTCTAACCTCTTTTTATTTGATGGGGAACAGGTAAAAGAATTGGCAGAACAGGATGTACCTCCTGACAGCGTTAAGGATTCGATGCAGACTTTATTAGGGTTAGAATTAGCGGAAAGATTAGCAGTTGATCTTGATATTTTAGCTGGTCGCAAGCGCCGGCTATTAGCAGCAGAAAATGAACTGGCAACTATTGAAGCTATTGAGAAAAAATTAGCTCAGTACCAAGAAGATTTGGAATTGGCTAGACAAGAGATGGAAACTCAACAAAAAAATTTAGATTTGGTTAGAAATGATTTTGATGCAGTCTCGGATAAATTTCGCATTGATGGCGGAAAAATTGCCGCCGAAAGAAGTCAATTAGAGAGCAGAAAAAAGGATTTAGATAAAAAGTTAGATAAACAGAGAGAATATTTAGGTCAATTGGCAGGGGAATTTTTACCCTTAAAGTTAATTTTTCCTCTCCTAGAAGCGGCTAAAATTCAGGGAGAAAAAGAGCTAAAATTTCAATCGTCTCAAGTCGCTCAATCGGTTTTAGAATCCAGAGATAAAAAGTTACTTGCTTATTTAGAACAACTGAATTTAACTTTAGAACAATTAGAGAATATTAGAGAATTTTTACAGCAAGAAAATCAGTTTTTAGCTGAGGATAGCGATTCTTTGATTACTCCTTACTTAGATTTAGACGAGGAGGCGATCGAGTTATTAAATCGAGTCTTAACCCATCAATTACCGGCACAAATTAACCTCGCTCATCAAGCAATAGAACAATTAAGAAATCTGGAAGCTGACTTAGATAATTTAGAGCGAGAATTAGCAGTAGCAGCCTCTCCCGAAGAATACGAAACCCTGAGTAATAACTTAAAAACCGCTCAGAAAAAGTATCTAAATGCTCAAGCAGAATACGAGCAAAGCCACAAAAATTATGAGGAAATTAAAAAGAAAATTGAGAAAAATAAAAAAGAATTATTTGCCTATAGTGAGAAAGCTTTAGAATCGCAAAGTAACGAACATATCGTCAATGCTATTGTCAAAGCACAGCAAACTTTAAAAGTATTTAAAGAACGCTTAACTTTAAAAAAATTAAATAGATTGGAGGGAGAAGTGGCGGAATGTTTTCGTTATTTATTGCATAAGTCCGATCTGGTGCAGAAAATAGCGATCGATGCTGATACTTTTGGTCTATCTCTCTTTGGTCCAGATGGACAAAATGTGCCTAAACACCGTCTTTCTGCTGGAGAAAAACAACTATTAGCGATCGCTTTTTTGTGGGGATTAGCGCGAGTCTCCGGACGAGATTTACCCATCGCTATCGATACACCCCTCGGACGTTTAGATTCTTCCCATCGCCATAATTTAGTTGAACGTTATTTTCCCGCCGCTTCCTCTCAAGTCATCCTCCTTTCTACCGATACAGAAATTGGACAAAATGAGCTACAATTATTAGAAGAACAGGAAGTAATCGCCAGAAAATACCTGCTAGAATACAATTCCCAACAACGTCAAACTACTATTCACCCCGATCGCTACTTTTGGTAAGATTATGACTGAGATAAATTGCCAAAAAATCCTCGCCCAATTAATTCAACACCAATCAACCAGTCACCCCTACGAGAACTTAAAAAATAGTTTAGCGGCAGCCAATGGGTTTGATACAGACTTGAATCAGTTATCAGTTGACTGTTTACCGATCACTGAAAAAAACTCCCCACTTTCCACTATCCTATTAAACAGAATTGAGAATAACTAACTATTTTCTCATCGTTCAGAGCGAGGTAAAATTATAGATTATGGAATCACCGATCGAACGTTTTCGACTATCTCAAACCGCCAAAGATAGCCTAATAAAATTAAAACGCTACACCAAAATTGACCAATGGAATATCCTCTGTCGTTGGGCTTTTTGTCGTTCCCTTGCCGAACCGAGTCTCCCCTCTCCCGTTCCCATTCCTGCCGATAGCAATGTAGAATTATCCTGGAAAGTATTCGGGGGAGAAATGGCCGATATTTTCTTAATTGCCCTCAAACAACGTTGTCATCAAGACGGATTAGCAACCGATAAAGAAACTCTAACTCAACAATTTCGCCTACATTTACATCGCGGGATCGGTTATCTTGCTGGGGATACAAAGCTAAAAAAAATCGATAATTTAATCGAATTAGAGAGGGAAAATCTTAGAGAATCTTAATCAAGAATGATCTGTTTTCAGGGTGAGCGCATCTCAAACGCTATCGACAATTGACCAACTTTGTGATAGTATTTAAAGAGGAGGGGCTATCGGGGAATAAGAAAAAATGGAAAATTTAATCAAGGAAGCACTAAGCCATCGAGCGATTAATCACCCCTATTTACTTGCTTTAGAAAAAGGAGAATTTCAACATACTGATGAAGTTCTCAAAGACTTTGCCAGTCAATACGGAGCTTATAGTGACTGGTTTTCCCGTTATTTAACAGCAGTAATATCAAAGCTAGAAAATCCCACTCATCGAAATCGCCTACTGAAGAACTTAGCCGAAGAAAACGGACATCTACACGATGAAGATATCAAAGCAATTCGTAAATTAGGTATTAAGGACGAGTGGGTACAGGAAATTCCTCACCCACAGTTATTCAAGCGTTTTCAAGAAGCGATGGGAGTAGATAGCACGCCAACGCCTTGTGTTGAAGTGGAAATCTGGCGTGAATCATTCTTATCGCTGCTCCAGAATGGAAGTTCACTCCAAGCTATTGGAGCGATAGGTTTAGGGACTGAATCTGTTGTTAAATTCATCTACAAACACATTATTGAAGCGATCAAAAAACATACATCATTATCCTTAGAGCAATATGTATTTTTTCCTTTACATACAGAAGTGGAGGATGAACACAGCTTAACTTTAGTTGAGATTGCTAAAGAATTAGCCAGTGAAAGCGAACAGGCTGTTCTGGAATTACGGAAAGGAATGTTAAAAGCCTTAAATCTACGTGCTGCTTACTGGGACAATATGTATGAACGTGCGTCGGCACTAGATAAATTTTTGACATCATCAGATCAACTCAAGATTGTTACGCTGTTCACTAAAATGATTAAAAGCAAAAAGCTTTCTAATCAGGAGCAGGAACTTTTATTGCCTCAAATCAATGACGTGCGTAGGGGATTGACGGAAGACTTATCTACTGTTCCAGTGGAAAAACTACTACCCGGATTGAGTTCACTTTTGCTATACGGGATGCAAAGGGAAAAGCACAAGGAAGAAGTTCTGAACTTGTTAGATTGGCTTACAGAACCATCTGGTGAATGCAAATGTTCTCAAACAATATTAAGGCTTGCTTCACAACTTTATCATGATTTTCAAACGGTGCGACTGGGAGCATTGACCGAAAAAATTAATGAACAAAAAAGCTTGACTCATGTGCAAGCAGCTAAGGAGCTTATTTCAACAATCAGCGCCAGCAACTTAGAAGCTTTATACAACAATAAGGTTGATCAACTCAATATTGATTTTAACGTATTTCGCTTGCCATTTGCTCTAGAAGTTTTAGATGCACGCCTAGTTATAGTCAAGCCAGGAAAAACGAATGAAATGCACCGACATGCACATGAAACCGTATTTGTATTTCTTCAGGGTCAAGGAAAAGTTATTGTTGATCAATACGAAAACGAAGTCGAACCGGGTACTTTTGCTGTTATTCCCCGTTGGTGTGTGCATCAATCTGTGAACTTAGGAGAAGAAGAGCTAATTTTTCTGGCGATAGCTGATTTCGGATTAACTGGCAAAAGTTTCATGGGCAATTACTTACACAGTGCTAGACTAAAACAAAATTAGTGCAAATTTTATCACGTTAGATAGGTATGAAAGCAACACAAGAAACCAAAAAACTTTACGACGAAAGTGCAGGAGACTGGCAACGAGTAGAACCGATTTTGCTTTCTGATTACTCCGCGCGTCCGTTTGTCATTGATTTATGTGAACCGATTGTCAACAAGAATATATTAGATCTAGGCTGTGGGGAAGGTTATGTAGGAAGAGAGTTAATTAACCGAGGCGCTCAATATGTTCATGGGATTGATATTTCATCGCAAATGATCGAGCGGGCCTTGATTCAAAAAAACGAGTATCAGATTACTAATGCTTCTTATGAAACTGTTGATATTCGTGATTTTGCGGTCACTGAGTCCGAACAATACGATTTAGTTCTGGCTATGTTTTTGTTCAACTACTTAAATGTTTCAGAAACTATTAAGCTAAACGGCTTTTACTTCGGATCACCGATATAGACTCCAAAAGGGTTATAGCTATTGGATCATGCAGGTTAAGCGCCGTTTAGCTTAGCACGATGCAAAAAGCCTACCAACTTTTGAAATTCGGTGGATATTTCCTGTTCGCCGTCCCCCATCCCTCTTTACCTTTTCTGAAAAAAGATAAGTTTCCGTTTTATTTTAAACCGAAAGCCGGTTATTTTTCTGGGCGCAATCAATTATTCCCCGGTGAGATTTGGCGCAGAGATAGAAAAGCCGTCGCCGTGCAATGTGTTCATAAAACTATGGAAGATTACTTCACATCTCTTCGTTTAGCAGCCTTCACAAAAATGCCAGAAGTTTATGAACTAAAAATTAATCAGGAACATTTAGAACTAGACCCGGAATTTTTTACTCCGCTTATTGACCTTCCCCTTCACGTTGCTTTCAAAATTCAAAAATGATTATACCAATTTATGATCCTAATATTTCATTACTGACTTGGAAAAAATTGCCTGATCCTTCTCAACTATTTTTTCATTTACCCAAATCATTAGTCTTGGATTTACTAAAAAGAAGCAATCACAAATGGCTTGACAAACCCAACGAAATAGGACAGGAAACAGTCAATAAAAATCTTGATTTTTTCCTACCATTTCGTGAGAAATTGCTCCAGGAACCAGGAATAATTATTTTCCGATTAGAACCGGAATTAACAGAAACAGAAATGCGATTAATTTATGCTTTCATTTCTCGCACTTTTGGACTGCTAAACCACCGCTATGGCTATTTTTTTGATGTAATCGATCGAGGAATGGATTACACTAAAGAAGCTATACCCGTTTCGATGACGAATGCAGAAACTGGCTATCATACCGATAGTACAGCCAAAAACTACTTCCCTGATATTGTTGGCTTACTGTGTCTTGCTGCCGAGGATGAGGGAGGAGATTCCCTGGTAGTAAACGCCGCCAATTTGTATCAATATTTCTGGCAACACCAGACACAGCTAGTTCCCTATCTTTACGAACCTTTGGCGCGGGATGTGATTACACCGGGAGAGATTAATTCTCAAGAAGCTATTCAAAAGAATAATTTCCCCTTATTCTCAGCCGATTCTCAGGGTCTGGTTTTTCGTTATATGCGGTACTGGATTGAAGTCGCTTACTCCAAACTGGAAATAGCGCAACCGGAAGCTATCACAAAAACACTTGACATAATCGACAACTTTTTTTCAGAACCGGAAAATACAGTCCGCTTCAAAATGAAAAAAGGTGATGTATTTTACGTTAATAATCGCTTTTTATGCCACAATAGAACCGCTTTTAAAAATTCAGGAAAACCTCGACAGATGGTGCGTAGTTGGATTAACCTTTAAACAAAATACGTCCAGGCGAGAAAGTGGACCGGTCAAGGTACAGATTACGATGACCTCAACCTCCTTTTCACCCCTTCAGTGCTTCAAACTCACCTTAAAAAACCTTCGGTCGGCCTAAAGTAGTGATATAGATAACTGCTTCATCCCAGGGAATTCCTAAAACTTCATTAACTTGATCATCAAAAAAACCACCGATACCACTAACCCCTAACCCCAGATGAATAGCGGCTAAATTTAATCTCTGTCCCAAATGACCCGCATCTGCATGAAGATAACGATAAACTCGATCGCCATATTTAGCCACTGCTTTTGACAGATCCGCCGTATGAAAAACCACAGCAGCCGCATCCCGTCCCAAATCCTGACCTAAACAGAGATAATGTAACTCTTGCCAGAAATTTTTAAAGCGAATTTGCCGCAATTCTTGGGCTTTGGGAGCATAATAATAACAGCCTTCCTCTAATCCGGTTACTGCCGAAACAGCGATAAAAGTTTCCAATAAATCCAGAGCAAAATAATCGGGATTGGGATCGAGATTTTGGCCGGCATAATCTTGGGGTTGATAGGTGAAATGCAGCAAGGCTCGCAATTCGTCTAAACTGAGACTAGCGCCACTATAAGCGCGGGTAGATCTGCGTTTAAGAATCGTACTTTCGAGATCGATTAAATCTTCCCCCCAATTGACGGGACGGGATGTCACGGAAACTTTTAGACAAAAAGGAAAATTATATTTATCTTCCCAATTAGAGGGGGTAACAGTTGCTTCTATCTTCTCATCTGTAGCTATGATAGTGGCTCGGTGTAGGGAGTTTAATAATTCTCCCTCGGGAATTTCGGGATAAAGAGTCGTGGTTGCCGAAGGGAGTGCCGTGGTACTATGGGGGAGATTTTGCCGGATATTGAGCAGATCTGCCAAAGGAATCACCGTCATGACACTTTCTTTCTCGGAATCGAGATAAAGCAATTCATTCATCTGGATATCGTTAAAACCACCGATTAAATGGGCGCGATAGTCATTAATCGAGGCTGATAGCTCAATATTGCCTAATAAATGCCCTGTATCGAGGAAAATACGCCGATAAGCTCGATCTTCGTAGCGCCAAGCGGACCGATAAAAAATGGCACTGGTAACTACAGCGATATCGGTATTTTCTAAAACAGGATTCCAGAAACAAGCAGATTGTAGGTTGGTCCAGACATCACTTTCCCAGAATAAAAGCAGCGAGTGACTTTGACCTTGGTAACTGTAGAGACCGGCGGGTAAAAATTCCGTGCCACGGGAGATCAGATAGACCTCGGCGGGGTATAATCCACCAGCAGAGGGTGCGGAACGTAGGTACAAGGGACTCCCCATAGTGGCGATTTTGGCAGTTAACCCATAGCTAAAGCCCAAAATTCGCGATATACGTCGCCAAAAGTCTCCTTTTTTGGGAACCGTTTGACGGGAGAGGTAGGGTTTGAGATCGAAAGTCTGACCGATTTTGTATTCTTTGAAGGGATAGGGTTGTTGACTCCAATCAAGACCTTTACTTTTTGAGGCGATCGTCTGGGGGTCGTATTTGGTACGCTCGTGGTAGTATTCGGCGATCGAGATTGGCTGATCTGGCATGATAAAGATAGGCTGTCTAAGCTTTACTTTTTAGTTTGACATACTCCCACCGCTATTTAGAAAACGGGTTTCTTTCAGAAACCCGTTTTCTAAAATAAAATTATGACTACACCTAGCTTCACCATTCCCCAATCTGACCCTCCCCTTTCCCCCCGGCAATCCTTGCCGACGATGTATGATTTACCTAGCGACAATCCACTTGAACCCGGTTTGCCTGACGAATTTCACCTATTACAACCTCAGTTATTACTGCTGACTTTCCAGCCTCCCAACTGGGAACCAGACCTAGTTTTTAGCGCCGCTGACCTCAACCTTTACTACGATGTCAGACACCCTCAATGGTACAAGCGTCCCGATTGGTTTGGGGTGGTTGGTGTTCCTCGCCTCTACGATGGCCATGACCTGCGCTTAAGCTATGTGATTTGGCAGGAAGGGGTTTCTCCGACGATTGTGGTGGAATTATTGTCTCCAGGTACGGAAAATCAAGATTTAGGAGAAGAACTACGCCAACCAGGGGAACCGCCAACTAAGTGGACAGTTTATGAACAGATTCTGCGGATTCCCTACTATGTGGTTTTCAGTCGCTATACTAACCAACTTCAAGCGTTTGAACTGGTAGGCGGTTATTACCAACCCGTAGCTTTAGTGCAGGGACGCTTACCGATTCCTCCACTGGAATTGAGCTTGGGTTTGTGGCAAGGTTCCTATCGGGGGATTGAGCGGCTATGGTTACGCTGGTTGACGCTGGAGGGAGAGTTGATTCCCCTTGCCGATGAGGAGTTAATTGCGGCGAAACAAGAGGTTTCTGCGGCTAAACAAGAGGCTTCTGCGGCTAAACAACGAGCAGAACAACTAGCGGCACGATTGCGGGAATTAGGGATAGATCCTGAAACCTGAAGGCTCTAAAACCCCCCAAAAAAGAGAGAGGAAACCCGCGCCTCCTCTGGAGGTGGGACATTATTTTCTCGCTTTGCGGACAGCACCCCCTAGCATTAAACCGCCCAGTGTGATTTGACACTCCCCGCCGTAAAACGGACGGGGATTCTTGGTTCAACGACAGGGCTTAAAAATCTAAAGGAAGTGTAACCTTCACCCTACGACCAAATACCCCATCTAAAGATGCAA
>VYKO01000048.1_pt1 | contig 20637 bp, 17 predicted proteins | sample 5114561 | NCBI WGS metagenome assembly VYKO01 (sample SAMN12291811, study PRJNA351875) | freshwater metagenome | isolation source: freshwater lake | place: USA: Michigan, Baseline Lake | collected 2011-08-08 | reverse complement strand
CAATTTCTGACCATAAGGGATGGTTTTGGGCGATAATATGACGTTCAACTAGCTTCATGTCTTGATTATACCTGATAACGTTCTTAAAATCTATCGGTGGCAAAAGTTACTTATTTTAGTTATAGCGCTTTTCACGTTAATGAGGTATCGACAAGTTTTGCTAACAAAAGGTTTAAGCCCCTTGCCCATACCTCATTCTGATGAAAACTGCTATATCTAGCTACAGAAATGAGTAACTTGAAAAAGTTTTAGGTAGGTTTTTGGTTTCTGTGGTTAACCCCCCTTCTCGATCGCTAATCCTCAGCAATTTTAGTTTCTAGTCAACCACTTTTGACCGTTAAGCCGTTGCTTGGTGTAAAACAACAGTAAATCAAGACTAACTTTCCTTTCATCGATCATAAATGATTCAAGGGTACTAGGTTGAGCGCCGCCCTCAGCTTGAGAAAAAGCTTTTTTGCCATTGATGTCTTCTTCTAAAAAATAAATGCTAAATTGACGCATTCCCTCGAGCCAATTGCCAGTTAACTGCCAACAGGGAGAGCCAGAAAAGCCCTGCACGGGAATTTTATCCTGTTTAAAGGACAGCTTTATATCAGTTATACCCAGCTTTTGCAAGGCTGCCGCCAGTGCGGGCTGAAAATGCTGCTCAATAAATTCAGCGAAGGGTTTTTCCTCGACGGTAGGCTCCTTGGGTTTTTTAGCAGCCGCAGGTTGAGCCGGTTTTTCTGCTGCTGCTGCCGGAGTTGCGGGGGTGGTGGTTTCTTCTGCCATAGGAATTAATCAGGAATGGGTAGGTAGCTACAATTATATTTTCTCCCGGGTTATCAGCTATCAGTTTTTTTAGCTATCAGCTTTTATCCAGATGATCGATTTGACCCTTAACGAAGGCAGGAGGCAAAAGGCACTCATGCAAAAGGGACTCATGCAAAAGGCAGCTTTGTTCTCCCCACACCCCACACCCTACACCCTACACCCACACCCCACACCCTACCCCCACCGAAAAACTTTTTGCCGCAAACCCTACTTAATGCTTCGGCAGATTTGCTGCAATCTTAAGCTTTTAAGCCTTGATTAATTCGAGTAATTGTGCTTCGGTTAGCTGAGTAATGCCCAATTCTAGGGCTTTTTCTAGCTTAGAACCCGCCGCTTCTCCTAGCACTAAATAATCAGTTTTTTTACTCACAGAACCCGTCACTTTCCCCCCAGCTTTTTCGATTAATTCTTTCGCTTCCTCCCGTTTGAGAGTTGGTAAAGTGCCAGTAATCACAAAGGTTTTCCCTGCTAAGGTGGCTTTAGTGGTGGTGGTTTTTGCTGCTGTGGCAAATTGTAAACCCGCTGCTTGTAATTTAGCGACTAAATCCCGATTAGCCTCGATTCTAAACCAATCATAGACAGATTGAGCGATTTCTTCACCAATACCATAGACAGAGGCTAAATTAGTCACGCTGGCGTTAGCTAACTCCTCCACAGTCCGAAAACTTTCGGCGAGAATTTTGGCGTTAACGCTGCCCACATAGCGAATTCCTAGCCCATAAAGTACCCTCGACCAGCTTTGATTTTTGCTCTGAGCCATAGCTGTAATCAAATTTAAGGCTGATTTCTCGCCCATTCGGTCTAATTTGGCAATTTCCGTTTTTTCGAGGCTGTAGAGGTCAGAAATGGCGGTAACTAATCCCTGTTCAATCAGCAAAATCACCACTTTTTCCCCTAATCCCCGGATATCGAGGGCATCGCGACTAGCCCAGTGTACTACACTTCCCCGCAAAATCGCCGGACAGGAACTATTGACACAGCGCGTCACCGCTTCCCCCACCGGACGAACTAGGGGAGATTGACATTCAGGGCAATTAGTGGGCATCTGGAAGGGTAAAGTCTGGGGAGGACGCAATTCGGGCAGTATTCTCACCACTTCTGGGATAATTTCCCCCGCTTTGCGGATAATTACCGTGTCACCGATGCGGATATCTAATTCGGCCACTCGATCGCTATTATGTAAAGTAGCGCGTTGTACGGTGGTTCCTGCGACTTGTACCGGTTCCATCACCGCCATGGGTGTAACCGCACCGGTGCGTCCCACATTAACGATAATATCTTTAACTACTGTGGGGACTTCTTCGGCAGGATATTTTAAAGCGATTGCCCACCGGGGGAATTTTTGAGTGAATCCTAACCGATTTTGTCGCTGTAAATCGTTGATTTTGACTACGACACCATCGGTCATGTAGGCTAATTGATGACGTTTTTCTTGCCAATCTTGATAGTATTGCGCCACTTCTTGCAGGGATGGACAGAGTTGACGGTGGGGATTAACCAGAAATCCCATGGTTTCTAATCTATCTAAGGATTGCCATTGAGTAGTGATATTGTTATCGTCTAAATGCAGGGTATAGGCAAAAAATTGTAAGCGTCTTTTATCAACTATTTTCGGATCTAGTTGTCGTAGGGTTCCTGCTGCCGCATTGCGGGGATTAGCAAAGAGAGATTCACCCTTTTCTTCTCTTTCTTGATTGATTTTATCGAAGGTATCGAGGGGTAAAAAAGCTTCGCCGCGCACTTCCACAATTGCTGGGGGATTATCTATATTTAAGCGTAAAGGAATAGAGCGAATTGTCCGCACATTGGGGGTAATATCTTCACCAGTGACTCCATCTCCTCTAGTAACACCTCTGACGAAAAAACCGTTTTCGTAGGTTAAAGCTAATGCGGAACCATCGATTTTTAATTCACACACATATTCCGTGTCTTGGGTTTCATTTACATATCTTTGCCAACGGCTGCCCCATTTATTTAATTCTTCGAGGTTAAAGGCATTTTCGAGACTATACAGGGGAATATTATGACGAACAGAAACGAATTGACTAGAGATTTTATCCCCGACTCTTTGGGTGGGACTATCGGTGGTGATTAATTGAGGATAACGCTTTTCTATGTCCTCTAATTCCCGATAAAGTTGATCATAAACGCTATCGGGTATAAAAGGATCATCGAGAACATAATAAGCATAACTGGCTCTTTGTAGTTCTGTTTTTAGTTGTTGGCAACGTTGTTGGATTTCTAAGGGGATAGTCATAATCGTTAATAATGCTACTGGGCAAATACGATTTGAGGAGTTAATTGTAAATCGGGAAATGTCACCGATATTATCCTATCTTCGTTGTTAAATTCTGCCAGTTCATAAAATCCCGAAATCACTGCTGTGGTCATATTTCTAATCTCTTGACATTGTTCAGCAGTTAAAATCATTAAATCTGGAATTCTCGATTTAGCTTTATCGGTGCGAATTCCCACCGTAGCGGGCATAACTTTCCAAGTTAGATTTAATCTTTTAATTTCTGCTATTAAATAATCATAAAGAAAGGCAAGAATTAAAGCATGAAAGCCACTAGCGGGAGCCATGGAGATTAATTCTCCGTTAAATAATTCGTACTTATTATCTGTGGAGTCCTGATAATTTAAATATTCTGCAAAGGTATATATTTTTTGTTGGGTAGCAATCATGATAACCTCCCGCCAATATTTTACTATTCAAAGACCATTTGAGGAGTTAATTCTAAATCGGGAAATGTTACCGATATTATCCTATCTTTGTTGTTAAATTCTGCCAGCTGCTGTGGTCATATTTCTAATCTCTTGACATTGTTCAGCAGTTAAAATCATTAAATCTGGAATTCTCGATTTAGCTTTATCGGTGCGAATTCCCACCGTAGCGGGCATAACTTGCCAGTCTAATTGTAGCCTCTCTATTTCCCTTTCTAACACCTTAAATATAGATCTAAGTATCAAAGCATGAAAGCCACTAGCGGGAGGCATGGAAATTAATTCTCCGTTAAATAATTCGTATTTATTATCTGTGGAGTCCCGATAATTTAAATATTCCGCAAAGGTATATAATTTTTCTTTGGTGACAACCATAATAATCTCTAGAAAAAACTTAATTGAATCTCCTTTTAAGATAGATGTTGCTTTTGATCCCCCCTTGATAAGGTGGTTAGGGGGAATCTGACAATTTTTAACACCTACTTTTTTACTTAGATTCGATATCCTCAACTTTTTTGGGAACTGTTGCAGTTAAAACCTCATTTCCTGTGGCAGTAACTAACACATCATCTTCGATACGGATACCGATACACCGCCATTTTTCCGGCACTTCCGGCTGTCCTTCAGCAGGTTTAATATCGGGAGCGATATAAATCCCCGGTTCCACGGTTAAAACATGACCGGGCTGCAAAGTTTGCCAAGTTTCTTCGTTAACTTTATAACCTCCTGCATCATGGACATCTAATCCTAACCAATGGCCGGTTCTGTGCATATAAAAAGGCTTATATTTTTCCTCTTTAATTATCTCATCAATGTCGCCGACCAATAGTCCTAAATCTACTAATCCCTCTACAATTGTCCTCACGGCTGTGTCATGAAAAAGATTATAAGGATTACCAGTTTTTACCACTTCAATCGCCTTTAATTGAGCTTCTAGAACAATTTCATAGATAATTTTTTGTTCGGGGGTAAATTTACCATTAACGGGAAAAGTGCGGGTAATATCACCGTTATAGTAATTGTAGGCACAACCGGCATCAATTAACAAAAGCTCATTTTCTTGTACTTGGCGATCATTGTTGATATAGTGCAGAATACAGGCATTAGCACCACTAGCAACAATAGAAGGATAAGCAGGACCCATACCCCCTTCTAGGCGAAAAGTATGCTCAATTTCCGCTTGAATTTGATACTCATAGTGACCAACTTTGGTGAATTCTCTGGCGCGATTATGTGCCTGGGCCGAAATAGCGGTTGCTTTGCGAATATTGTCCAATTCGGCCTCGGTTTTCAGTAAGCGCAAAGGATGGAGAATAAAATTAGTATCCTCTAAAGCAGTCGGTCCGGTGCCGCGACGGGGAAAAGTGGCGATTAATTTTTGCCAGTGATTAAGAACGTTTGTATTAAAAGTTTTGTCCCGTCCGAGATGATAATAAATTCGTTCGGCTTTTTCGAGATATTGGGGTAATTTTTCCTCCAATTCTTGGATAGAATAGGCCTCATCAGCACCAAAAATCTCCTTTGCTCCTTCCACACCGTGGAGATAGCCGGTCCAAGTTTCTTTTTCTGGGTCTTTTGGCTGCACAAACAGGATAAACTGATGTTCGGGGTGATGGGGTGCTAAAATCGCCACCGCATCCGGTTCATTAAATCCTGTCAGGTAAAAAAAGTCACTATCCTGACGATAGGTGTATTCTACGTCATTGTGCATGACCGCCATGGGCGCACTGCGAAAAATTGCGGTTCCATTGCCGATTTTTTCCATTACCTGCTGACGACGGTGCTGAAACTCTCTGCGATCGATGCCCATAGATATTCCTAAAAATGTCACAATAAGTCTTAGATTCTATTATCGCTAATCTTTTTAGTTTATGACACCTGAAGAACCGGATTTTTCCCAAGATATCATCGAAAGGCGCGAGTTTACCCTAGCAGATTTTATCGCTCAAGAGGGGGCGGATTTCCTCAAAGGGGAATCTCCCGTCCCCAAATTAGTGCAGGTAAAGACTGAAATTAAACAGTTTATTGCCGCTAATTTAGGGGATTCTTCGGGAGCTTTGCAGATAATTTTACAGCTTATCGTTGATGAAGAATTAACCAAAGTCAGTCAAAATTTAGATAATCCTGTTCAAGCTTTGCAGTTAATCCTAGAAGAAATTTTAGACAATCAAGAATTACTCTATGAATTAGTACACCGAGTCGATGTGAAATGGGGACAATTATACGGGGAACGTCCCTATTTTCAACAACCCAATCAAAAACCTCACCCTGAAGACGAATACACTCACAATTCCGTCAGAGATAAGTTAGTCAGTTTATTAGCCAGATTAGAACCGAATAAGTAGTAGAGCCTATAGCAGTTATTAGGAGACTCCGAGACGATGCCCTATCAAGACATACCTTATCTTTATGAAAAACTCTGTATTTTAATTATTTCTTAATAGAAACCAACAGGACTGACAAGGAGAATCTATCCCTAGACAGAGCGCCGGGGCGGTAACTGGTGAAAATAGGTGTAAGATAAGAAAATTCTCCGATAATTGTTGCCCTATTCCCCGCGTGCCTACCTATTCCTACTATACCGCCGATGTTTTTAGCGATCGCATTTTTGGCGGTAATCCTCTGGCGGTTTTTCCGGAAGCATCTGGATTAACCCGCACCCAGATGCAAAAAATCGCCGCCGAATTTAACTTCTCGGAGACAGTCTTCGTTTTTCCGCCAGAAACGCCCCAAGGCACTAAAAAAGTCCTGATTTTCACCCCCAGTACCGAATTACCCTTTGCTGGTCATCCTACCGTCGGCACAGCCTATATTTTAGCCCTAATCGCTGCTATTCCCCCCCACCAAGAAACCACGATTTATCTGGAGGAAGGAGTCGGTTTAGTACCGGTAAAAATTAGCAGGGACGGGGAAAAACCCGTCTATAGTGAGTTAAAAGTGGCACAATTGCCAGAATTAGTGACCGATACTTATGCTCTCGATGATTTAGCGGCGATTCTTTCCCTAAGCGTTGCCGATTTCTTACCCGGTTATCCCCCCCGCGCCTTTTCCTGCGGTCTCCCTTTTTTATTCATCCCCGTTAGAAACCGAGATATTTTAGGGAGAATCAGAGTTAATTTAGGTCTTTGGTCATCATTATTAGGCCAATCCGCCGCTAATTCCCTTTTTGTCTGCTGTTTTGACCCAGAATCACCCCAATCTCGTCTCTATGGGCGAATGTTTGCCCCCGGTTTAGGAGTTATGGAAGATCCGGCTACCGGTTCGGCTGTGGCCGCTTTAGCAGGTTACTTAGGGGCCTTAGAATCTTCTAGGGAAGGGGTGAATCAATGGACAATAATCCAAGGAGTGGAAATGGGCAGACCCAGCAGTTTACAATTAAAGTTTCAGAAAAACCACCGTGACATTACGGAAGTTTCTGTGGGTGGTGCATCAGTTCTAGTCTGCCAAGGCAAGATGATAATTCCCGATGGGGAAACAAAAAGCGATATAAAAAGGTCATGGTGAGAGCGGTTGCCGAAGTTAGTAAAAAGGAGATGAACAATATTAAAACATTAAGCCTTGCAGGGATCAATCTCGTTTTTGTGGGATGGATGAGAATGAACTTGACAGGGTATATCCAAAAATATAAAATTTCTAGAGAGATAACCAAGAAAAAAACGGCAGTTATCTTGATGACGGTGTAGTAGGCAAAATGAAGTTATACTTTATTTTTCCGAGAAAATCTGTCAGAGGCAAGGGAATGTCTATAGTTAAAGCCTATTAAAATTAATCATTATGATCATCTCTTATCAGGAACTACAAAAAGAACTTAGTTTGTCGTTAAACGACTTAAATAATTTTGCCGACAAATTCCAGGAAAGTTATGATATTATAGTATCTTCAAACGAAATCAATGAACAGCACGGGGTGGGAGTTCTTTTAAAAAGAGTTTTTCCTGATACCAGTGGCATAGTCTCCTTACGAACCACTAATCTCTACGGAGGGGAGCAGGATTTTGGCATCCATAATTTTTGTCTAGATGTGCGCGGTTGTTCCTACGGGGAAATTTTAGTAAAAATCCAAAATTTATTTATTTATTTAAAACCGAAAAGAGTCCTAGTAATTCCCTACTTTATCGAAGATTTTTTTGTAGCCACAGCGATTAAATCTCTCTTTCAAGTCCCTGTTTGTACCTACCTGATGGATGATCAGAATGTCTATGTTGATGGCGTTGACGATGAAGCCGTTCAGAAATTACTCGATAGCAGCGATCTAATTTTAGGCATTTCTAAGCCCCTTTGTCAAGCCTATAGCAAAAAATACGAAAGAAAAATTTGGTTTGTACCGCCCCTAGTAGAAAGTTATTTAATGCCACCAGAAATTACCGTCCCCGATTCTATGGCAAGAGGGATTTTAATCGGTAATATCTGGTCTCAGACTTGGTTAGAAAATCTCAGGCAATTATGTCAAGAATCCCAGATAAAATTAGATTGGTATGGCAATCCTAATCGTCAATGGTTGCAATTCCAAGAAGCAGAGTTAGAACAAGATGGTATCTTTTTTAAAGGTTACTGCAGCCAAGATGCTCTCATCTACTACTTACGTCAAGCCCCTTTTGCAATCGTTCCCACCGCCAGTTCTGAAAATGAGCAAGAGCGTCCCGAATTCGCCTGTTTGAGTTTGCCTTCCCGCATTCCCTTTATTACCGCCGTTGCTAATACTCCGATCATCATTGTTGGTCGTGAAGATAGTGCCGCCGCTCAGTTCGTCAAAGAATTCGAATTAGGAACTGTCTGTGATTATAAAGCTCAAAGCCTATTAACAGAAATAGAAAAACTGCGAATAGAAAGCAATCAGCTGCGGCTCCGTTATTCCAGTCAAAAATTAGCCAAAAGCTTAAAAGCCGATAATTTTGATGATTGGCTCTGGAGATCGTTAGAACAAGGAAAACCCATCGATAATCGCTTTGAACAATTCGAGAAAAATAGCCTTAAGTGCAGTGTGATCGTTACCGCTAGTGAAGTCAATCAAAGTCACGGGACAGGAGCCTTGGTCAGAAGAATCTTTCCCGATGATAGCGAGATTATTTCCATCCGTTCCGATAATCACTATGGCGGTGAACAACAATTCGGGGTCTTAAGCTTCCATCTTGACCATAAGAAAATGTCGCGACCGGCGATATTTCAATCAATTCTACAAACTCTCGGACACCATCAAGTCCAAAAAGTTTTTTGTGTCCCTTATTACGCCAGCGATATTCTGACATCGATCGCTATTAAGGAGTTATTTAACGTTCCCCTTGCCACCTACATCATGGACGATCAGAATATCTGCGTTCAGGAGATATCCGATGATTTGATGAAAGAGTTTTTAAGCAAATGTTCCGTTCGTTTTGCCACTCATCCCGAACTCCGCAACGCTTACGAGAATAAGTACGGCTACAAATTTTGGCTCCTACCGGCGATCGTTCCCCACCGTCTCATTAATAGTGAAGTTGCCCAAGTTTCTCCCCAACGCTGTCAAGAAAAATGGGGAGCTTTATTAGGGAGTATTTGGAGTCCCCAATGGTTCCAATCGCTTCTCGAAAGTATTCAAGGGGCAGGAATTAAACTAGATTGGTATGGCAATTCTAACTATTATTGGCTCCAAGAATCTCCCGCAGAATTAGAAAAATGGGGACTTTATAGCCAAGGACTTTATCCCGAAGAACAACTAGGACAACAACTACAAGCATATCCCTTTGTTATTGTTCCCACTGGAACCATGGACGAAAGAGATGATCGTACAGAATTGTCTCGTCTTAGTTTACCTGGCCGGATTATTTTTAACCTCGCCACCGCTAACACCCCGGTAATTCTTTTAGGCAGTAATAAAACCTCGGCGGCTAACTTTATTAATCGCTTTCAAATCGGTGTGGTTTGTGATTATACACCTGAAAGTTTGGGAGCAGCTGTGGACTATGTTCTTAACCCCGAAAATCAGCAAAGAATGCGAGAAAATGCCGTTAAGGTAGCGGCAAAATTCTCCGATCAAGATATTAACGATTGGGTGTGGCAGTCCCTAGAAAAAGAACAAGCAGCCGATGACAGATTTGAAGCGATTTTACCTCGATCGCCGAAGGAAATCGTCTTTATCCGTCAGGAGCTATTAGTTCCTGGAACTAACCGAGAAATTAATCAGGTTCCCTCTAAACCTTGATCCTTTATACCTAAAATATACCCCATGATGAAACAATTATTAGCCAAAAATAAAATAGTTCAGCGAGTTAAAGCAGTCAAAGATTTATTTCTAGAAAAACTTGATTCCCTCAGTCATGTCCAATTTGACCAACTCCAAAAACTGGAAAAACTGGACAAACTTAATCAGCTTGATCCCTTAGATTTTAAGATTGAGCAACTCAATAACTCCACGGAGCAAATCCGACAAGAAAATACAGAAACCAAGCGAAAGGCTGATTTATTACTGGAAAATCAAGCTTTTTTGCTGAAGTTTTCCGTAGATATAATTAAAAATATGCAAATATTGACGGAAAAACTCCAGAAAAATCACAGCGAATCTCAAAAACAGCACGAATTGACTCTCGAAACTTTCCAAAAAATAGCCAGCGATGTGCGACAAGACTCCCAAAAACATAGTGATTTAATTCTCGATTCTTTCCAGAGAATTTATGAAGCTTACCAACAGCAAAGCGATGCTATTTATCAAACTTTTCACGCATTTCAAGAAGAAACTCGAGAACGTTTTCAACTTAATCAACAAGTGCTAAGTAAAGTTTATGAGGATATTCATAATTATAAATTTAAGGTTGTCACTAATCAATCAAATTTTCAAGGGATTGAAGTTGAATTGATGTGCTATTTATACTCCTATCTTCCCTATCCTTCTGCCTTAGATATTGGAGCCAATCAGGGGGATGTAACAGAACGACTATTGCAAACAGGTTATGAAGTTTATGCCTTTGAACCGTTTTTACCCGTTGTCGAAAAATTAAAAAATCGTCTATCTAATTTCTCTAATCTTCACGTTTTTCCTTTAGCATTAGGAGCGATAAATGAGGAAAGGGAGCTTCACTTAGTTGGTGATAAAAATCTGGTTAATGACCCGAATAGTCAACCCCTTTATCCCGACGCTGACTATACTCTACTGAGCAGTATTAACATCCATTCGTTACCAGAAGGAATGGTCTTTACAGAAAAAGTTCCTATTACGGTGACAACTCTGGAAACCTTACATCAGCAACAGCAGGTTCCCATGGAAGTTGGTTTGGTAAAAATTGATACCGAAGGTTTTGACTTACAAGTTATTCAAGGGATGGGAGATTGTCGTTACCCTGTGGTAGTTGCTGAGTTTTGGGATGAAAAGTTTCCTTTTGGTGAGTTTGGGGTGGACAACCGCTTACCGAGTCTTGTCGAAGCAATGAAATTACGCGGCTATCACTGGTTTATTGTAATTTATCGAGTATTTCCTAATAATGAGGTGAGTTTTTATTGTAATCACTTAATCTCCGTTGGTAGTTCATGGGGAAATGTTTTCTTTTTTCAAGAACATTCTGTTTTTAGTGAAGCACTTAAATGGTGTTCTTGTGTCATGCCCGCAACTTACTTCTCTAATGCCTATTAAAAGAGTAATATTTAAAATACAAGGAGAGGTCTAGCCTGATGATTGTAACGTTATTAGCATGGGTTTATTTCTTATGTATGTTCTACATTTATGGTTTTAATATTGTAAAACTTATTACCTATTCTAAAGATAATGAAGCAACCAAAGAGATTTCTCCCTTCCTCTTAGTTTTTATTGGATTGAGTGTAGTTACTATAATTAGCTATTATCTTTCCTTTTTTATCCCCATTAATGCTTCAGCCAACGCTATTCTTCTGGGAGGCATGATTATTCTTTTATTTTTTTCATTTAAGGAAATTCATCAAAAATTAAAGAACTATATTCTTGTTTTTAAAGTAGATTTACCAAATATACTTTTAATTTTAGTTGCAGTGATGATTTTGTTGTTAGTTTTAATTAAAACATCTACAGATGTTATTCATTATGACACGGGACTTTATCACTCTCAATCTATTCAATGGTATCGGCGATATGCTATCGTACCTGGCCTGGGCAACATTCATTTCCGATTAGCTTACAATTCTTTCATTTTTCCTTTATTCAGTTTAAGTGATTTTTCCTTTATTACTCATCATAGTTTAAGACCAATTAATGGCTTTATTATTGCCAACACATTCCTGCTGTCTTTATCAAGTTTGAAATCTCTATTATTGAAAAAAATAGAATTGAGTAATGTTTTTGGATTCTCTATATTACTTTTTTTGATTAATGATAACTTATTTACATCGGATATTTCTTCACTATCATCAGATTTGTCTGGTAGCATTTTTATATTAATTAGTGTTTTCTTAAGTCTCAAATATATTGAAATTAAAAGTAAAATAAAAGATGAATCCAAATTATATGAATTATTGATAATTTTATTTTCAAGCATTGCAGTAACTGTTAAATTAAGCAACTTACCAATTTTTATTCTCACCCTATTAATTATTAGCCGCTCATTAATTAGAAAAGAATATTCTTTACTTTGGCGCGGAACAATTGTTGTTACACTGATTTTTGTGCCATACTTAATCCGTAACTATTTTGTGTCTGGATATTTACTTTATCCGTTTTATAGTATAGACCTGTTTAATCCAGATTGGAAAATGCCACGAGATGTTTTAATCATGGATAAACAGGATATTGAGAACTGGGCCAAAGTTAGTGGTCATCAAGGAAAAAAAATTGTTGAATCAGGTTTTATATCTTGGTTTCCAGTTTGGGTTAAAGAAAATTCAAAATATTTTTCCCTAATGTTTCTATTTTTCTCAAGTATTCTCCTGATATTTTTTTTGATTTTTGAATCAGTTTTTTATAGACAGTCAAAACTCATTCGATTTTTTGATAGATTGTGGATTCCTTTGATAACGTTGCTGGCAGGACTATCTTTTTGGTTTCTTAATGCTCCTTTAGTTAGGTATGGTTATGGTTTTATTCTATCCCTCTCTTGCCTATTCATTTCATTAGTATTCTTTATTTGCTTGCTTTTTCTGAGAAACAATTATATTATCATCTATAAACCTTTTCTTTATCTTTTAGTTTTTTTATTTACTACAGGTCTTTACCTAAACAACGAACAGAGCCTTTTTTCTATTCCAAGTTATTGGTTAATTCCAGCAGGCTATCCTACCGTTAGTGTCACTTCTATCCAGATTGATCATGAAAAAATTTATCGTCCTATTCAAGGTGATCAATGTTGGGATTCTCAGTTTCCCTGTGCGCCTCAGTCCTATTCAGACTGGTTACACCCTTCCCTAGAACTGAGAGGCGACTCTCTCCAAGAAGGTTTTAAAATAAAAAAAGGTCTGAGGATTTACTATGAAAAAAAATAATTTCTCCCATTATTTCGATATCAATGCTTAAGTATATGAAAAAAAAACTCACAACTCTACAATCTCTAATCCAACCCTCCAGTTTTTTTATTTATTTAACATTATTAAGTTTGCTATGGATTGCCCATTTTCTTTTTTTTCAATCCTTTGGACTCTATGAAGACGACTGGGCCTTTACAGGTATTGCCATCAATCAGACTTGGAATCGAAACTTAGAAACGATTAATAGTGCTTTGATAACTTTTTGGCAGGGTCGTCCCTTACACATGGTATTCCTAACTATCTTACCTTTTTTCGGAGCAAAACTAGGTGGGATAACGACACTATATATTATTGGTTTTCTTATTTTAAGTTGTAATGCTTTTCGGTTCTTCGGGTTGTCTTTATCAATCTTATTTCTTTAGAGACTGTTCTAATTTAACTTGATATACGAGCAGCTTCTGGTTCTTCGTTACTTAGTATGGTTCGATAGGGGGGCATAAATGGACTAAATCCTTATCTGGCAAGAGATTTGATTGATTAGTTCGCTCTAGATCGAAAACAATTAACAAAAATCGCCAAATGTCTTTCTCTATAAGAGTTTCATTCCTTATAACCCTGTACGTTGCATAAGACAAACCGAAGAACCCAGCTTCTCAGCCTTAAAGAGTGCTAAAAAAATTGAGACGTTTCCACCATGAACACAAAAAAGAATCTGATTAACTACGTAGTCCTCGCTATGATTTTTACTGGTTTTGTGGCAATCGCTTACCAAACAGGATTGTTAACATCAGGATTTCGTTATTTCATAGACGATCATCAAATTTTTTTAATGGGCGATGATTTGAAAAATCAGGGATGGTTGAAGACAATTTACAAGTGGATTCTCTATGATCGCGATGTTTTGAGGTTTCGACCCTATTACCAATTTCATATTGTCACCCTAACCCAATTTTTGGGACTTAATGCCGTTTTATGGTTTATATACCTAACCGTGATAGGAAGTCTCACTTGTTTTTTTCTCTTTCTTTTTGGAAGGGTCTTAAATTTCTCCATCCCCATCTCTCTCCTATTTGCCATCTCAATTTTATTGGGTAATCAGTCAGAAATATGGATTCGCCCCTTAATACCGGATAGTCTAGGAATGTTTTTTCTGTCCATAGTATTAATACTCTTAAGTAAGAGCTGCCGTGATTCTTCTCCTCGAAGAATTGAGCAGATAATTTTTATTATCTTAGTCATTTTAATGTCTTTATCTAAAGAATCTTATATTTTATTTATCCCGACAATTATTGCTTTGAAAATTTATCTTACTGCCTATTTTCAGCAGAAATCTTTTAAAAAGATAATGCAAGAATATCAAAAAACTTTAACCGTTTTAATGGCTATTTTTCTTCTAGAGGTAGTTTATATTCTCTTTTTCTTAGGAACTGAGGCAACGGGCTATGCAGGGGTTGATGAAAAAAGTTTTCAAATCTTATCTCTAGCGACTACTGCTTGGCAATTATTGAATGCAGGATTAATTGGTATGACTCTTCTAGCAATTGCGTCTTATTGGATTACTAATTATTACTTTAAAAAACAAAATTTTAATATTTTTTTCGATCAGTTAAAACCCTATGGAGTTTTTTTACTGATTGCGCTTATTCCTCAAACTTTTCTCTATGCCAAATCTGGTATTGTGTACGCATTTTATCTTTTTCCTTTTATTGTAATTGCTTGCTTACTTCTCGCCAAGACTTTATCTTTAATTGAAACAAGCTATCGCCCCTTGGCAATTGTGATCATTACGTTCCTGAGTATTATACTCTTGAGTCGCTTACCTTTAGTATGGGCAATGTATGGGACTTTTGCCAAAGACAGTCGGCTAATGAACGAGCTACTCACACAAACTGAAATTTGTGTCAATAAAGAACAACCTATTCTTATTGTTGCTAATCCCAAAGTTCGTTTTGAAGCAGTCGATAGTTTACAGCGAGTTCTAAGAACTCAGGGGCATCAGCGTTTGATATTGGCAACCTATGGTTTAAAGGATGCTGATTTTTATTCGAGTAAACTCGCAGATGCGGAAGTTTATTGGAGCTTTTTAGATACGAATCTTTTACTAAAGGGTTATAATCATCAAACTCTACTCAAGTTTCCTGACAAAATGTCTATTCAGTCCATCATTATTTTTGATGGCTTAGAGGAAGATTTTAAGCAAACTCAAAAGTCATGGTTTTCGCCCCACAATTATCAGTCTCAATCATTTGACATCAGTTTTGCCCACTCAACTCTATACTGTAAAAAGGACATGGGCAGTGATCGTGCCAAATAGGTTAGCTCCTCCCATCATTGTTAACCCTGTCACCATTGCTCAAATTAACCCCTTATGAGTGAACTCGCTCCCCATAACCCATCTCTACGGGCTGACTATCAAAAGCACCAGGACAATCTGGATGACTCCGTTCTGCAGTTAGACCGTCAAGCTTTTCAACGGTTGTCTGACCTCGGTTACCACCCCAGCATTGTCTTTGATATTGGTGCCTCTGACGGTGTTTGGTCTTTCTACATGAAACAGGTCTTGCCCCAGGCGACCTTTCACCTCTTTGAGCCACTGATTGATCACAGTCCTGACTATCGCCAGTTTATGGAGGAAACCTTAAGAATTTATCCGTCCTTCTCCTTGCACAAGTACGCCCTAGGCGATCGCCAAGGTAATGTGGCCATGACCGTCTTCGACAATATTTTAGCCAGCAGTTGTCTGAGCGTGACTCCTCCCGATCAAGAGACACGACTCGTCGAGGTTCCCATGCTAAGGTTGGATGAAGCAATGCAACAATTGAATCTACCCCAACCTCAGGTCATTAAAATTGATACCCAAGGTAACGAGTTAAGTATTTTGAAGGGAGCTACCCAGACTCTAGCCAAAGTGGACGTTCTTTTGCTAGAATGTTGGTTATATCGTGGATATGGGACAGAAACCCCTCTATTAACGGAAATTGCTAACTGGCTACTTCCCTTCAATTTCCGACTATGGGATGTTACTGAGCCTTATCGAAACCCAGAGGGTATTTTGGCTTCCCTAGATTGTGTCTTTGTCAACACGAATGCCAGTTTTCCAAAAAATTGGTACTATTAAAGCCTTCTGCTCCCTTATTTCTGCGGGAACTAATCAGGTTCTGGAGGAGTCCTGGTCAACCTAGATGCAAAATCAATTACCAGCTAAGCGATGAACTTTTAATCTTGATTAATGCCAGGTCTAGTAGAACTAAATGAACCAATATCTTGACAAACCGAACGGTTCTTAGTTAGTCTTAGACTCGATAAACCTGATAACATATCTCTACTCCGATCACCGCCATGATGTGGTTACATAACCTCTGCTATTTGTCATCATGATGTAGTTATCCCCCTCTAAGTAAAACTTTTGGAGTTCAAAGAAAACTATGGCCCTTCTTCCTAGCAGTGCTTTAACCTTCCTGAATATTGCCTATTTTAAGGCTCCAGTTTCCCCCGTTAGCTTTAATCAAGCTACCTATAGTTGGGTAGAAGCTGTACAAGGATGGGCGGCAGCCGCTTCTAATCCTGCGACCTTCAACAGCCTCACCAATGCCAATCCCCCAACCTACGGATATCTCATTTCTCCTAGTACAGGAAATGCTGAACAGTACGTTAAGGATGTCTATCAGAATCTTTTTGGTTCTGGTCCCTCCGCAGAGAATCTAGCTTATTGGAAAAACTGGCTCACAAACTTCGGCAATCAGACCTATATTGGCAAAGACGGAACCAACTATGGCATTGCCAACTATCAGGCTTTAGTTGTCGCAGTTTACGAATATGCTACCGCAGACGAGCTGGCTGCCCTCACTAACCGTCAAGAGGTTTCGCAGTATTTCAGCACCTCCATGCAGAACAATCCTTCGGGAAGCGTGCCGTCGTTTAATACTGCTCAGTATAATGCTGGGTGGGCCAGTATTAGCACGGTTACTAAAGATCCCGCTACCGTAACGACGGCTAAAGCCAGTGTCGATCAGTTTGTAGCAACGACGGGTAGTGTGGGCAACAGTTTTGTGTTAACGCCCGATGTGGACACTAAGTCAGGAAACCAGTTCTTAGCTCCTCCCGTAGCAGGCTCGGCTGGGGGGGTTCTGAATACCTTTACTTCGGGTGATGCGTTAACGGGAACAGGAACTAATCCCACCTTGACCATTCTCTGGCAGCAGGATACGGCGAAGATTACCACTGTTCAGCCTAACCTGTTAAAGAATGTCAGTACCTTGAATGCGACTCTAGTGGGGAACAATCTGACGGTTCTTTCCACCTTCGTTACGGGTCTGAAGACGGTCAATATCACTGACACCAGTGGTGATTTGACGATGACTAACCTCCAGTCAGCCCTGGAGACGATCACGATTAGTCGTAGTTTTACAGGGGCTGATCACACCTTTACCATTGCCGATGCCGCTTTAGCGGGAACTGAAGATGCTCTAGCAATTAAGCTGAGTCAAGTTGTCCCACAGGCAGTTAATAATACTGTGCTCGCAGTAAGTAACCTTGCCGGGACGGGCGGCTACGAGAAAGTTTCCGTGAACAGCGCCGGTTTCGCCAATACCATCGAAATGGTAGGGGTCGCAGGGCTGAAGTCCTTAACCATTACCGGTGATAAAGCTTTAACTCTTGCCGGTCTTACTTCCCTAGCGAATACGGTAACGCTAGTAGATGCGAGCACGTTTGATGCGGATTTGACCGTGACAAATGTCACTCCCACTGGCGACTTAGAGTTTCAAGGCGGCTTAAAAGCTGATACTTTTACCCTCAATGCGGGGGCGGGTAATCACAAGCTATCGGGAGGGACTGGCAAAGACAATTTGACTGTTGGTGGTAATAATACGGTGGAGGTGTCTGGAGGAGACGATGATGATCGCATTACTTTCACTAACGGCTTCACTACAACCGATGTTATTGCTGGTGGTGCTGGGGTTAATACCTTAGCGTTTGCAACTCCTGCCAACGCAGAGGCGATCACTGCCGAAAATGCGAACGTCACAGGTATCCAAACCTTAGCCTTAACCACGCCTGGTACTGGCAATGCAACCCTTCGGGCGGACCTCTTTGGCAACGATGTCAACACCGTTACTCTCGAAAATGGTACTGTTGCCGCTGGCGCATACACCATTCGTTATAACACCGGACAAAATACCCTTAACATTTGGGGTACTCCCTTACCCAATGAAACTGGTTTATTAACGTTGGCAACTAACGGTACGGCGACAACTGACAAGGTTACAGTGAACTTAGTTGGTGATCGCGGAGTTCCAGGTACTAAAAACGATATCACGATTGGTGGTCTTAAGCTCAACCCTGTGGATGGTACCACAAAACTCTTTACCGAAAGCTTGGTGATTAACTCTAGCGATGCGGACATGGTTCATACTATTGGTGCTGGGGGCATCACCTTCAACGAGGAACCTGGCGTAAACGAGACAGTCACCGTGACGGGGAATTCAGGTCTGACTGTTAACGGTGCCATCGTAGCAGATAAAGTGGACGCTTCGGCCCTAACTGGTGCTACTGGTTTAACAATGACCGTTACAATGGGTAATGCCGCCAATGGCGCGACGGTTCTTGGTTCTCTCACGGGCAAGAACACGTTACAGGGATCGGTCTTCAATGATAAGATCACGGCAGGTGGAGCTGGTGACACCTTAAGAGGAAATGCCGGATCGGATACCCTAACGGGCGGTGCAGGCGTTGACACCTTTGTGCAAATTGCTGGGGCGACCCTTACGGCGGGTAAGGGTTTTACAACTGCCACCCTAACCAATGGCGAGATTGCTCAGTTGACCCAGCCACTTGCTCCTGCTCCCACTAATCCCCTCTCTGGCCCTGATATTATCCAGTCATTCGAGGCCACTGATCGGTTCCAAACAGGCGTTGCTGCCAACTATACCCTGTTAGGGGCGGGAGGAGCTATTGCCGCAGGAGGAAACTTCGGTATTCGAGGGACTTATACTGCCGCTGGCACTGGTGCTGGTACCTTTACCGTCAATATTGCGGCAGGTAACGATCTGCTTGTGTTTACGGCAGCGGGGGCAGGCTTGGACGCTGCTGGCAACTTGGGCACTAACTTAAGCATCCTTCAGGGGGGTGGCGCATTAGCCCTAACTGCGGCAGCCAACTTCGTCTAAATTTTATCCGCAGAGATTAGTTTTGTCTGTGTCTAATTTAGTCCGATTTGTATCGTTCCAGGGTTCTACCTTGGAACGATAAAAGGGAGGGTCTCCCTCCCTTCCCTGCTCCCCTAGTCTAGTCATAGTAGGGTTAATTCATCAATCAAATCTCATGGTAGGGTTAATTCATGAATTAACCCTACCCTTGATCAGGGGGGTGTCGATCCCCCCTTCCCCCCTTGATAAGGGGGGTGATAGCTTCAATTTCCTCGCGACTTTTCTGGGGGAAATTGGTTTAAGAGTTCCTGCTTGGAACAATGGAGAAGTAAAGGGGTAAATTCTTCCGGGGACAGTTGTAAAATCCGGCTGATAATCCCTTGCAGTGGTGGGTCTAACTCACCAAAACGGACTCGGAGCAGGTTTTCCACCACCAAACGTTCTCCCCGTTCTAGACCCCGTTCTTCTCCTTCGGCCAGTGCCTCTTGATAGACTCTCGTTTGTTTTAAATCACTTAGTTCAAACATAGCTTCAATTTCCTCGCGACTTTTCTGGGGGAAATTGGTTTAAGAGTTCCTGCTTGGAACACTGTAGGAGTAAAGGGGTAAATTCTTCTGGGGACAGTTGTAAAATCCGGCTGATAATAGCTTGAATTTCTGGGTCTAACTCACCGAAACGGACTCGGAGCAGGTTTTCCACCACCAGACGTTCCCCCTGTTCGAGACCCCGTTCCAGACCTTGTTCCAGACCCCGTTCTAAACCCCGTTCTTCTCCTTCGGCCAGTGCCTCTTGATAGACTCTCGTTTGTTTTAAATCACTTAGTTCAAACATAGCTTCAATTTCCTCGCGACTTTTCTGGGGTAATTTGTAAATAATGATACTTTCGATGAGGTTAATTAACTGCCGTTGACTCGACTGGTCGGTGATTTCTTCTCTGGTCCGCTCGATTAGGGTTTGAGCAGTCCTCACCGCTTCTGTTTCCGACTCTACTACTAATTTAATCACACCGATTCCTAAGGAGGGATTGTGGGGCAATTCATCGAGATAAATGCGTCTAACGCTCGATAAATTGAGGATTTCGCCAAAATGTAGGGATTGTTCCCGTTCCACCCGACGATGGGGATAAATGACGACAATTTGCCAGGGGTGAGGTGGTCGATATTGTTTTAAAAATAGGAACAATTCCGCAAAAAGTCGATAGTAGAGGGTGTCGTCTGGTTGGAACTGCACTTCCACTAGGTAGAGGGATTGCTGAATATCTTCTCTGAGTGGTATAAATAAGCCATCGAGACGGAAAGAGAGTTGTTTCACCTCTTGGGAGGTGAATTGATAGTTTGCCGCGACCGGTTGCGGTTGTCCGATTAGGTCAAAGAAACTGTCGGGAAAGCGCAGGAATATTTGGTAAAAGAGACTGTCGGTTTTCACGAGAAATATCGCTTCTAGGGTTTATCTTAAATGTCGGGTGAAGACCCTCAGTTTCACTGACGGGATGAAACCCGACCAATATAGAACAGCGAAGCACCAATAAATCCTTGACAGTTTTGTGCTGGATATGTTAG
>VYKO01000022.1_pt1 | contig 21033 bp, 21 predicted proteins | sample 5114561 | NCBI WGS metagenome assembly VYKO01 (sample SAMN12291811, study PRJNA351875) | freshwater metagenome | isolation source: freshwater lake | place: USA: Michigan, Baseline Lake | collected 2011-08-08 | reverse complement strand
AGTTATTTTGTTTCTTCTGTAGGAGGTGCAACCCTGGAAGTTCTCAGATGCTCTATTAAAGATCAAGAAAAGCCGTCGTAAAACGACGGGGTTTTAACCCAAATTTTCGATAAACCGAATCGTTATTTTTTAAACTATCGCGAATAATTTGACCGAGGCGCGTGCGTCCTTCATCATTAAAGTTAACACTACCAGTAAGATCGATCGCTAGGATAACATCTCGTCCTTGCCAACGAGCCACCAAATCTAATCCCAGTTTTTGCCAATCGGTAAGCGATTCCCCGGGGGATACCGTTAAACAGTCAGCACTTTTCATTTAGCCTCGTTCAAGAGTGAAAAATTGAGCTTGTCCCTATTCTTCCGCCATTGTACTAAAAAAATAATACTTCTTAAAAGTTTTTTTCGCTTTTATTCTCGACTTGCCCTAGGTTATTGTCAATAGTAACCATAGAATAAAATAAATTTTAAAGTTAAGCTGCCCGCGCATTTAAATTGCTTGTTGAGATAAGGCTCTCTTGCAAGAGGCAACAGTAAAGGGATTGGGGGAGATTTAGCGGTTAAAATGTGTCCTAGCTTATCAACTAACCACCTAATCCTAATTCTCGTCTTAGCAATTGAATTGATTTATCCCCAATATAATTATCACTACAGATAATTTCTGGCAGACGAATTAAATCCGATCGCACTTCATTAATCAGATTTTTAATTAAAGTATAACTCGCTTGATCGCTGATAATTGTCTGGGAAGTTCGAGCTAAAACTTTTAACTTATCCGTTTCATGAATTTGGGCAGACATAACTAATAAATCATCGCCCCGTAAACTATGAATTAAAATTTCGGCCACCTTAATAATACCAGTGCTAATACTGACAATCCCTAAACGGCTATCGGTGGGTAATTTTTTGATTAATGCCAATTCTTTGCTGTAATCGTAGATATCGATGGGAATGACTCGCAGGTGAAAAGGAGCGGCAATTTCCTCCGCTACACTGATAAAATAGCGACTGGTGACAACAGTGGCAGATTTAGTATTGGCTAAAACTTGGGCTAAATCCTCCATTGCCACTAATTGGACGGGAATTTTGAGGGATTGCTCTAATTCTCTCAACATTAGTTTTCCTGCACCCAAATCGTGACGGGGAATGGTGACAAGAACTTGAGAACTACACTGCGATCGCCAATCGATTTCCGCCAGTAATAACTCGCGAATTTGCTCTAAAGTTAAACCTTGAGCGAGAAAACCAGCCAAACTCTGGCGAATTAGTCGGCCTATTTCTGGATTTTGTTCCAATAGGGGCGAACCCAATAAATTATCGTTTTCATGCCCGCGAGCCTTGACATAAATCCCCGAACCTGCTATGGATTCTACTAACCCATCATCTTCCAGTTGTTGATAAATTTTACTTATCGTATTACGGTGTAATCCCGTGATCATAGCTAGTTGACGGGTGCTAGGTAAACGATGGCCCGGTGGATACTGACGAGAGGCGATAGCGAAGCGAATTTGGTCAAATAATTGCTTAGAGGCGGGAATTTCACTGTCTGGCTGGATTTGGAACTGCATCGGATCACTTCGCTCACAAACTACTTTCGCTGATGCCCATTCTATCATTAGACCCCCTGCAACAATCGGACATCTTCACCGATCTGATGGGTTTCCGAGGCAGTATTCAGGAGCTAAAAGTAGAAAAAACCAAGATGTTATACTAAATCCGTTGAGTAACGCACAGAAAACGGGTTTCTCGGAGAAACCCGTTTTCTACTCATGCACTAATAACCAGATTTAGTATGATTTATTTAAACCAGAAAAGCCACTTTTTTGCTGAAAAATAGTTAAAACAATAATTTTAATCCGTCCCCGAAATCCCACTTGTGCGGTAGATAGTCAACAGCTGATTAAGGTGATTGATCCTCGTGGAGAAGTTTTAAGCGATCGCTCAAGGTTTTGGTTAAGCGGACAGTTTCCCGTTTTAGCGAATTTTGTTGATAATCAAGCACATTAATCCCTTGACCGATGTTTACAGTCGCTTCGCTTCCCCATCCGGGGTAAGGCTGATTATAACTAATGCTTACTGGTAAAATCTTTATATCTGCATCGGATTTCATCGTCTTAACTTCCAACGCGATCCGCGCTACCCCCGGTTTAAGAGGATGAACCACTCGATCGCGACAGATACCCCCTTCCGGAAAAATCGCCACCATTTCCCCCGCAGCCAACAGTTCGACGCTATGGACCAGACTACCCATACCGGGGTGATCGGTATTGACAGGAAAACCCCCCAAACGTCGGATAAACCAACCTTGTACCCCTTTCATCTCGTTAGCGGAAACCATAAAGCGCAAATCGCGTCTACTAACTAAGCGTCCCACCGCGTAGGGTAAAATCAGCGCATCCCAACGGGAACGATGGGTAGGTGCAAGGATGACACCCCCCGTTAGGGGAATATTTTCCTGTCCTGTGACGGTTATTTTGCTGAAAAAAGCCGGTAAAACTAGATAATTTCCCAGAAAATAACAAAAGCGAATTAAACAGGGATTAATTCGGGAATTGACAGCAGGACTTTTTCTAATGGTGAGGGACTCGTCAACGATAGTGCTTTGAGACATCCGAAGTGTTAGGAAAGATCGAGACTTTCTTGCCACTTCTACTTTAGTCTAGTTGTCTGGGGGGTCGCCATCTTGTCCTGACCAGTTCGGCAATTGTCTTGGAGGATTAATGGTTAGGATTGCGGTTCTACTCCCGATCCTACCGGTGCGATCGAGTTTAATTGCAAAGAGGGATGATCTTCTTTCACTTGCTGTAAATTCCACTCATTTTTGAATAATAAGACGGGACGGCCCCAGTAATCTTTGACAGTTAGAGTATTAAAGAGTTTACCTGCTTTTTCTAAAGCGGCCCAACCCCCGGCTACCCAACGGGCTAAACTATAGGCTAGGGGTTCGAGGGTAGTTTCGGCTCCGTACTCGCTTAAAAGACGGAATTGCACCACTTCAAACTGTAATTGACCGACAGCGGCTAAAATCGGGTCGCGTTTAAATTCATCGATCGAGGATAATATCTGTACGGCCCCTTCTTCCTGTAATTCCGAGACTCCTTTTTGAAACTGTTTGAACTTGGAAGGGTTAGGATTTCTGAGATAGGCGAATAATTCCGGAGAAAAACAGGGAATCCCTTCGTATTCGAGCTTTTTACCCATATAAATCGTATCACCGATCGCAAAGACCCCGGGGTTATTCAATCCGATCACATCTCCGGGATAAGCTTCTTCTATAACTGCCCGATCTTGGGCAAAAAGTTTCTGAGGACGGGATAAACGGATAGTTTTACCAGTTCTAGCGTGGTTTACTACCATATCCTTCTCGAATTTCCCCGTACATACCCGCACAAAGGCCACCCGGTCGCGATGTTTGGGATCCATGTTTGCTTGCAGTTTGAAGACAAAACCGGTGAAATCGGGATAGGTGGGATCAAGGACACCGAGGGAGGAATTGCGTCCTCTGGGGGGTAATCCATAGTCGAGGAAGGATTCTAGGAATAATTTCACCCCAAAATTGGTCATGGCGCTACCAAAAAAGATCGGGGTCATTTCTCCTGCGTGGACTGCTGGCAAATCCAATTGGGTGCCCAATTCCGAGAGCAGTTCTATATCCTCTTTTAACTGGTAATACAGGTCTTTTTCGAGATAATCCTCAATTTTGGGGTCGCCAAGCTCGATCACGGTTTCCTGCGCCTCCTGAGAGCCGTGGGAGCGACGTTCAAACAGGTGTATGGTCTGGGTAGCCCGATCGAAGACTCCCCGAAAGCGATCGCCAATTCCGATCGGCCAATTGACGGGATAGGTCTGTAATCCTAATTCTCGCTCGATTTCGTCCAATAAATCCAGAGGTTCGCGGCCGGGGCGGTCCATTTTGTTAACAAAGGTAAAGATGGGTAACTGCCGCAGTTTGCACACTTCAAAGAGTTTTCTGGTTTGGGGTTCCAAACCTTTGGCCGCGTCGATTAACATCACCGCATTATCGGCAGCGGCTAGGGTACGATAGGTATCTTCGCTAAAATCTTGGTGGCCGGGAGTATCGAGGAGATTAATCTGAAAATCACGATAATCGAACTGTAAAACCGTGGAAGTAATCGAAATTCCCCGTTGTTTTTCCATTTCCATCCAGTCGGAGGTGGCTTTGCGTTGGTCGCGTCTTGCTTTGACTGCACCCGCTTGATGGATTGCACCCCCGTATAGTAACAGTTTTTCGGTCAGGGTGGTCTTTCCCGCGTCAGGGTGGGAGATAATGGCAAAATTTCGCCGTTTTTCCAAGACAGCTTCGCTGGTTTCTAGTTCTTTTTCAATTTCGGTCGTCATTCTAATTTCGATCGCTTTCCTATCTTTCTATTCTAGTTTAACTGGGGAGTTAGATATCTTTATGGCTCTGATTCTAGGTTAAACTCAATACGGCTCTGTAAAACCATTTCTGTAATTACCGCTCCTCCTTTACCTTGAGCTAAAACCCGATCAAAACGGTTGATTAGTTCTGGAATATTGATCACTTCCTCTACCGATTCTAGATATCTTTCGACGATTGCCCTGATCTTGTATCTTATCTTAGCTTGCTCCGCAACTTTTCCTAAAATTTCCTCGCAAGTCTGCTCGGTTTTAACCACAAAAGTAATGGGATATTTTTGGACTTTATCAATATCTAAGAAATATTTATCAGCATCGATTGTTTCCGTCACTTGAAAAAATCGTCCTAGGGGTTTCATGACAAAATCTATCCCCCCATCATTGGCATTTGTTCGACCAGTTTTATATAAAAGTAAGTATTCAGAGTTTAACCGATCGGGCGACCATCCCCAATATATTTTCTGTTCCCCATAATACTCTTTAAGAATTGCATAACTGACAATCTCAAAAACTCTAGCATCAATGTTGGGTCTCAGTAAACTCCGAATAAATTCAATGGCTCTCTGGGGGTCTTGCTGTTGAATATCAATCATCTGTTGACAATAGCTGATAAATTGATTAAATGCTTTTTGTCTTGTTTGCACATAGGCATCAATTATATCTATAATAATCGGCGCAATATTAACTTGATTACCCTCTAGAGAAACCTTAATTAGATTCTCATTAATCCAGTATCTATTGGTTTTAATATCTCTAATTATCGGTAGATAAGATAAAGTGGGAAAATATTTTTTAAATTCCTCATTTAATCGATGATTGAGGGCATGATTTTGTAATTTATTGCCAAAAGGAAGCTGCCTTTGTCTCCGAAAAAGTGTGATATACTGAGCGCCTTGATACTCGTCGTATTCATCCTTAAGATGAAACTCATTATTAATATAGTCTTCCACTAAAACATAAATAGCATAATGATTAGCCAATCCTGCTCGGGATTTAGAACCTCGATTAGCGGCTCTAGTTTTAATGTTCAAATATTGCAATAATTCCCTAGAGTTTAAAATGCTATTTCCCTGATTGGGAAAGTAATTATCGATAATTTTAATAATTATCTTTGTAAATTCATGCTTGACTATCGACATCGAAAATACTCTCCTGTACAAAATTATGTTCCCGTTCGTTTTTGCTTTTCTTCCTATAGCTTTTTTGAGGAGGTAGTAACTTTTCTTCCCTGTATTCTTGCAATCCGAGAACCCGTCGAAGACCAATTTTAAGATATTCTTCTTGCGATTCAATACTAATAGAAATTCTTCCTAAGCGTTTAGCTACAGCTGCAGCTGTAAAAGTTCCTGCAAATGGATCAAGCACAATTCCACTCTTGTCAGTGCTGGCCAGAATAATTCTTTCTAGCAATGATTCAGGTTTTTGTGAGGGATGATTTTCGTATTCATCCATGCGATATCTTACCCTAGGGAAATACCAGACATTGCCCGGTACTTTCTCTGTATTGTATTGACTGGGAATCGCTTTTCTATAATCAATTAGTTTTCGTTTTGCTCCAGTTTTTGCTTCTATCTTAATATCCTTTGAATTAAAAGTGTAATTATTTTTATCTTTGACACAATGCAGTATTGGTTCATACATAGAACCAAAGTATTTTGTTGCTTGTACTCCTGAACTATCATAATGCCAGATAATGCGACTAAGAATCGTCATTTTTTGTCTTAAGTAAAGATCAAAGTAAGGCATTGCTTGAGTGCTGGCCATAACATATAATGTTCCCTGGGGTTTCAAGATACGAAGACACTGATCAAGAATTTGATTTCCCCAATTTATATAATCATTTTCCGATTCCCATTTGTCGTAAAAATCGGCAAAATGCTTACCTATATTATAGGGAGGATCGAGAAAAATTAGATCTACAGAATTAGAGGCAATCTCACTGGATAAAATCGGCAAAGAATCACCATGAAATATAACTTGCTCATCAGCTTCGTATCGTTTAAACATGATCATTTTTTCAATTTAAAGTAGTTGGATTTTTACTAGCTATTAGCGTTCAGCACCTAGAGAATTTTTCAGATATCAGAACATCCACTTTTAGTTCTTTATTTTTCAATTAAGCTGAGGGCTTCAAGAGCAATCCTATAAGATTTGTTGGGAAAATTTATATTTGTCAACAAAATTATAAAGTATTGTAAATATTGTTAAAAAATGTATCGAATGTCAACTATTGGTCAAATAATTTTGACATAATTGGGGTGGAGGGGTTGACAGGTAAAATTTTTGTGTTTTATCCAGCATTTCTTAAGTGTAACTAGGATAGTTTAAAATCCACAACTGATAGTGTTATGAGTGATAATACCAAACAAATTTATAACTACACCGTTATTCTAGAAAAAGAGTCAGACGGTGGTTATCACGCTTTTTGTCCTGCGCTTAAAGGTTGTCATTCTCAAGGAGACACTTTTGAAGAAACGATTGTCAATATTACAGAAGCTATGGAATTGTACCTCGAAAGTTTGATAGCTGATCATCAACCCATTCCCAAAGAAGATTTGATTTTTAAGCCTTTAAATATTTTAGTATGAGTCAGTATCCCGCAGTTAAAGTCAAGGAGTTTATTAAAGTTATTGAAAAATTGGGCTTTTATTTGGATCGTCAAAAAGGTAGCCATGCTATTTACAAAAATACTGGTGGATGTAGGGTTGTGATCCCTATTCATTCAGGAAAAGATATTAAGCAAGGTACTCTCATGGGTATGATTCAAGATATTGGTATTGATAAAGAAACCTTTTTCGAGTTGTTACGAAAATAAGAGTTAAAAGATAGTCGAAGCGATAACAGCAATTGTACTTTCAGAGGAACGAAGCAATGTTTTAGATAAAATGTAAATTATAATCTGCAAAATGTGAATTATAATCTGTAGAAATGTCTCATACACTTTCTTGATAATTGATCTGTGGCACAAAAAGAATCCTTAGATATCAAATATCGTTTTGGTAAAGCTATCAGAAAACGCAGAAGGGAACTTGACTTATCTCAAGAAATCTTAGCCGAAAAAGCGGAACTGCACCGAACTTATATTTCCAGTATCGAACTTGGTAAGTGTAATGTATCTTTAGAAAATATCGAAAAGTTAGCCAAGGCACTTGATATATCTATTACTGATCTTTTTGCTGATTTATAAATTTGATGAATTGCAATTCAGTATGGATAATAGCCAGTTAGTGATAGAAATTCAAAAGCTAATTAAAAACTCAATAGAAAACTATTTTAAAAAACCCAAGCCTAGGAATCATCATATTTTAGATTATTTATTTCCAGAGGAGAGACAGATTAGTTCTGTGATGACTGGACTAACGACAAGCATGGGAACTACTTTCTGGGAGAAATTAGCAAACTTTTTAGCCAAAGATAATGGATTTCGTATTTTATATAAGCAGGATAAAAAACTTTTACAACCTAGTCCATTTCCTCAATAATTAAGAAGTAAACTCGATAATTTAAAAAGTTTCAGAAAATCGAAAGAACAAAAAATATCCATGACAGAGTGCATTGAAAGACTTAGAGTAGTAGCTAAGAAAATAAATAGGAATAACCTCAATTATATCGATCCTCCTTCTGGTCATGGAGTAGATATTTATTTAATCAAAGACAATATTGAGTATGTGTTTGATTTAAAAGCTACACATCCTAATAGGGGAGATGGTTCTAGATTTAGCGACCAGTTGTTAGATTGGTATTGTTATCGGCTGTCCCGTGAACCTTTAGCAAGTATTCACACAAGAATTGTTATTCCTTTTAATCCTTTCTTACCTAAAACATGGTGGGAATCACAGGGAAATAAAATGTATCCTCTAGAGGAAAATCATGATATATGGGTTGAAAATGAATTTTGGGATTTTTGTTCTGGTAAAATCAATACTTGGTCATTAATTAAAGAAGCTTTTATCGATCTTCAAGAAGATAAAGCATTTATCAATAAGTATAAACAAAAGTTTCGTAATTATCTAGATAATTAATTTGGTAAAATTATTTCTAGTAAATTTCTTGCTACTGCCTCCACCACTGTTACAGGAACAGCGTTTCCGAATTGTTTTTTAGCGATAGCCGGCTGTAGATGATAGATAAAATTATCTGGGAATCCTTGTAATTTACGCGCATCTTGGGGAGTAATTTCTCGAAACTTTTTGGGTTTATAGATTTTCTTTAAAAACAATTGTTTGTATTCTTGGGGATGAGTAGCGGTAATTGAAATAGTAGCAATATAATCTTTAGCACCCGTAGCGGTTAGGGTAGGAATAATATCGGCCGTCGGTAAAATAATCCGATAAATGCCGTTAATTCCTGTCATATTTTTCGAGTTAATAAATTCATACTTACCCTCCTGCGTTTGCCAACAAATACCGAGAGAAACTAGCTGATTTAGTTCCTCGATTTTTAGATCGGGTATAATTTCCAAAAAAGTAGAAAAAGCCACGGGATGACCATCTTTTTCGCCATACTTTTTACTGCGTCTTAATTTCAGCAAAGCTAAACAGATACTTTTTTGTCGTTCCGTAGTTTTGATAATATCCCAAGAATGAATAGTTGTGTGGCCATTTCTTAAATCAGAAAAAATAAAAAAGTCATTTAATTCATCTTCTTTTTGAAAACGAGTTCTCGATGGAGGAACAAAACCATTAAATAAAGTATCCGCAGATAACTTGACTTTCTCGACGGGTTGAATATTCTTGATGTTTTCTAAAATATCCAAAACCTTCGGATGGATACCCAAAGGTAAAGGAAATTTAAACCGATCATAGTTTTCTATATCTTTTCTAATTCCTACGATAAAAACTCTCTCGCGATTCTGGGGTAAACCAAAATCGTAGGCATTTAATAACTGCCAGTAAACTTGATAACCACCGCTGGTTAATTCATCGATAATTAATTCTAAATTCTCCTGATTGCGAGGACTAGCTAACCCACTGACATTCTCGAAAATAAAGCTTTTCGGTTGACTTTTCTGGACTAATTTAATCACATCAAACCAGAGTTTTCCCCGGGGGTCATCAAATCCTCGTAAACATCCCGCTACCGACCAAGGTTGACAGGGAACACCGCCGACAATAAGATCAAGATTATCGGGTAAATTGCTAATTTTACTCACATCTCCGAAAGCAATTTCATCGCTGTTGAGATAGCTAATAAAATTTTGTTGATAAACTTGGATTGCCTGTTGATCAATTTCTGAATAGCCTAAACAACGTCCTCCCAATTTCTCCAAAGCGATTCTAAACCCACCGATTCCCGCGAATAAATCGACAAAACGATACTGGGGATGGGTGATAACTAGATGTAGGGGTAATTGGGTTTGTGTGCTGACTTTAACTGTGGTTTTCAAGGGTAAATAATTCCTTTTCACCGTCTGGGAAGATGTGTGTCTGTATTAATTATTTTAGTATAACTTAAGAGTTTTTTTCTGGGTATTTTCAGCCGATAGAGGCACGACAATAATAGACCTCTTGTAACCCACATTCCGCACTTCAAATTGTAGTAAGCTGTACTGAATTTAAACTGCGTATTCAAAATTTTAGTACAAATGCTCAAACTTCCTCTCCCTGCTCCTTCTCCCTTGCAGTCTTAACGAGCAATTTAGATAGTCAACAGCTTATGGTTGGTAGCATATAAAATGAAAATAACTTAAGTATTTATACTTATGCTCTTGGGGTAGAAAAAGTGAGAAACTAAAAAAGTTCTCAAAAAATATTCAAGTCAAGAAAAATGTCAAAGATAGAAGTAAAAAATCTAGACTACTTTCGTTCTAGATCGAAAACAATTGACAAAAATCGCCAAATGTCTTTCCCTATAAGGGTTTCATCCCTCGAACCAGTTTTTGCGTCCAAGCCAGCTGAACAAGATTTCTTTGACCGAATTTGGTTCTCTCGCATCCGTGTCTTAACCTGTCGGTGATTCACCAAGATGTGTCAGGCAGTCAGATAAAAAAGTTGTTTCTGGGCGGGGAATCCCTACAATAGGAAACAGGATAATTAGTAGTAGATGAAAACCGATGGGTCAGTTTTTTAAACAAACTTTCGCTAGTTGCTTGGGAACTTTATTGGGATTATTGGTATTTTCGTCCCTAGGTGTGGGGGGATTAGCATTTTTACTGCTTTCTTCCCTGATTTCTAGCGATAGCTCCTCAGTTAAGGAAAAATCAGTCTTAGTTTTTAACTTAGCCACCAATATCAGCGATGCTCCCCCTAGTTCTAGTTTAGCCGATAGTTTGACCAGTGAGAGTCGGACCACTTTAAATTTACGACAGGTGATAGCGGCGATCGAAAAGGCCGCCCTTGATGATAATATTGTCGGTCTGTTACTCTACGGTCGCGGCACTGTCGGTGAATATGGCTATGCTACCCTGACGGAAGTGCGGCAAGCTTTGGCAAAATTTCGCCAATCGGGTAAAAAAATTATCGCCTACGATATGGAATGGACGGAAAAGGAATATTATCTCGCTTCCGTTGCTGAAAAGGTGATTATTAATCCCGTGGGGAGAATGGAAATTAATGGTTTAAGTAGTCAACAAACCTTTTTTGCCGATGCACTAGAAAAATATGGTGTCGGGGTGCAAGTGGTAAAAGTGGGTTCTTTTAAAGGTGCGGTGGAACCCTATACGCGTCAGGATTTAAGTGTCCAGAATCGTCAGCAGCTGCAAACCCTACTCGATACAATTTGGTCTAATTATAGTGCCACAGTGGCCAAAAGTCGCAATTTAACCCCCCAACAAGTGCAAACTATTTCTGATACTCAAGGTATTCTGGAAGCAACCACAGCGAAAAAGGCGGGTTTTGTTGATGAAGTGGCCCATTTAGATCGAGTAATTGTTTTAGCAAAGGAGTTGACAGGAGAAGCAAAAAATAAAACTAATGAGGAGGAAAACTCTGGCTCTTTTTCGCAAATTTCTTTAGCTAATTATGCTATTTCTCTCGCTGATGAGGGGGGAGATAGTAGCGATCAAATAGCGATAGTTTATGCAGAAGGGACAATTGTGGATGGTCAGGGAGATAGAGGCGAAATCGGTGGGGATAAATTGGCTAAGGAACTGCGAAAATTACAAGGGAAGGAGGAGGTGAAAGCGGTAGTTTTAAGGATTAATAGTCCGGGGGGAAGTGCCACCGCTTCTGAGGTGATTCTGCGAGAAATTAAGCGTTTAGATGCGAAAAAACCAGTAATTATTTCTATGGGTGATGTGGCTGCTTCTGGGGGTTATTGGATTGCGATGGGGGGTCAAAGAATTTTTGCCGATAATGATACGATTACTGGTTCGATCGGTGTGTTTGGATTATTGTTAAATATCCAGAAGATTGCTAATAATAATGGCATCGATTGGGATACGGTGAAAACTGGACAATTAGCCGATCTATCTACTATTACCAGACCGAAAAATCCCCAAGAATTAGAAATTTATCAAGCGGCAGTTAATCGGTTCTATGATTTATTTATCGAGACGGTGGCCAAGGGGCGAAAATTATCCCCAGACAAGGTTAGAACTGTGGCCCAAGGTCGCGTCTGGACGGGAAAAGATGCGGTTAAAATTGGTTTAGTTGATCAAATCGGTGGCCTAGAAGCGGCAGTACAATACGCGGCCAAAACAGCTAAATTAGGAGATGATTGGAGTCTTAAAGAATATCCTCGATCGCAAAGTTGGCAAGAAGAACTTTTTTCTAATTTATTGCAAACCTATCTTCCTCCTCTAACTAAAAATAATCACCCTTTGACGCAGGAATGGCAAAATTTTCAGCAGGAATTATTGAAGTTACCTACATTTAATGATCCCCATAGTGTTTATGCTAAGTTACTTTTTAATCTCGATTTTCGCTGATATTAGGTAAAAATAATGCTCGCTAATTCTGAAATTGTTTGACAAAAATTTCTATGAATCGCCCTAATAGCGTTATTCTCGGTTTAGCCTATATTTTGGGATTGTTATCTACAGGTCTGGTAGATTTTAGTCCGCAGTTAAACCGATGGCAAGAAGTGGTAATTAGAATTGTTATTCTTAGTCTAATTACCCTATTAACCACGATTTTTATCCGTCGTTTTTGGTGGCAAAGTCCCCCTAGAAAAATTTGGCTGATGGGGGGATTAATAGCTATATTTGCCGTTGTTTATCTAGAAATTCGTACTCCTTACCCCAGCGCAAACGATATCAGTAATCTTTTAAAAAATAATGTGGTTAACTCTATTAAAATCACGGGGAATATTATATCAGAAATTCGTCTCAATCGTCGAGAAAATTTACAATTTTGGTTAGAAGTAAAAGAATTTACCCTCAAGAATTTACCGACAGAAAAATCCGCGGGTAAACTCTACGTTACTCTACCAAATCTAGCAGAAAATCAGGTTTATCCCGGACAAGAAATAACAATTAAAGGATTACTTTATCGTCCCCGTCGTGCCAATAATCCCAGTGCTTTTGACTTTGCTAATTATCTAGCGCGTCAGGGTGCTTTTGCTGGTTTAAAAGGGGAAATAATTATCGATAAAAAATCACCGACTTGGGGAGTTTGGCAGATTCGTCAGCGCATTGTTGAGGCACAAATTCAGGGAATAGGCCAGGAAAAAGGGACTTTATTAAGTTCGATTACCCTCGGACGACAAGCGGTTAATTTGCCAGCAAAAATCACTGATTTATTTATTAAAACTGGATTAGCTCACATTTTAGCAGCTTCTGGCTTTCATGTGGCTATTTTGTTGGGGTTTGTTTTAACTATTACTCGCAATTTATCCCCCAAACAACAGTTTATTATTGCCATTACTATCTTAATAGTTTACGGCACTTTAACCGGGTTACAACCTTCAGTCTTGAGGGCGATTTTGATGGGAATTGGGGCATTAATCGGTCTGCTTTATAATCGACAAGTTAATAGTTTAGGTTCCCTGTTACTAGCGGCTACAATTCTATTATTATGGCAACCTCTCTGGATTTGGGATTTAGGATTTCAGTTAAGTTTTTTAGCGACTTTGGGATTAATTATTACCGTTCCTTTACTGAAAAATAAAATTGACTATTTCCCTAATTTAATCGCTGAACCTATAGCTATTAGTCTAGCTGCTACTCTCTGGACTATGCCTTTATTAATGTTTACGTTTAACTCGATCGCTCTTTATAGTATCCCCATTAATATTATCACAACTCCTCTAGTTACCCTGATTAGTTTAGGAGGAGTTTTTACTGCCTTTTTAGGCTTAATTTATCCCCCTTTGGGCAGTATCAGCGCTAGTATTCTCTATTACCCTCTAGAGTTATTACTGCAAATTACCACCTTTTTTAGTCTGCTTCCTTTTAGTACCTACTCCACAGGTAAATTATCTTTAGGAGTGATGTTAATTATTTATATTTGCCTTACCTTAATCTGCTTTAATATCTGGTTTCGTCAACGGTGGCATTTAATCGGTTTATTTATCCTCACTTTAATTTTAATACCGATTATTTATCAGCATTTAACTTTAACTCAGGTGACAGTTTTAGCCACCAAATCGCAACCGGTAATAATTATTCAAAATCGAGGAAATACTCTCTTAATTAATGGGGAGGAACCCGCAACAGCACGTTATACAGTTTTGCCCTTTTTGCGACAGGAGGGAATTAATCAAATACAAGGAGCAATAACCGTCAATAATTCGGCGCAATTCTCAACTATCAGTGAGAGCATACCGATCAAAAAAACTCTTAATTTATCCCAGTCAGAAAAATTTAATCTTGGCGAAATTACTGGACAATTGCTCGAGAAAAATTTATTTAAATTTCAGGTAAAAAATCAATCTTGGCTATGGATTGTCAACCCGAAAATTCCCGTTAATTTATCCCAAGAATTTAGCCCCCTAGTGTTATTATGGCAGGGAAGCAATCTAGACAAACAATGGTTAGAGTCAATTCGACCTCAAACAGCGATCGCTGTCACCACCAATCTCTCCCGCAATGTCAGAAATCAACTGAGAAAAGCCGGTATTAAGACTTATTGGACTGGGAGAGATGGAGCGATTCAATGGACAGCAAAAAATGGATTTCAACCCTTTCTAATTAATGAGTGATGTGTACTACCAAAACTGAACAGGGAGCATGATGCACCACATAATTACTGACACTACCTAAGATTAACTCAGATAAACCCGATCGACCGTGACGACCAACAATAATTAAATCTATCCCCTCTTGCTGGGCAACTTGACAAATTTTCTGTCCCGGATCACCAATATAATAATCAGCCCGGACTGTGATATTATCTTCCTTAGCTCGATCGACTAAACCGTTTAACCAAGCTTGTAATTCCGCCTGCATTTCTTCGGTGATTTGTTGTTCTAAGGCGATCATATCGGGGGGATAACCGCCACCATAACCAATCAGATTACCATAAATAAAAGTTTCCGTGTAGGGAGTCAAAGGTTTAGACAGACTATAGACAATCCGCAACTCACTAGCGTAGGTTTTCGCTAAGAGAATAGCCGTATTCAATACCTCTGGAGTAACATCTTGATAATCCACAGCCACGAGAATTTTATTATAGAGTTTGTTGGTATCCCGATCGACTGAGATTGTTTCCGTATTATTCATAGAATTGCCTCCTCGATAGCAGATAAGCTCAGGGATAAAAACCATTGCCAGCAATACCCCGGGGAAATAGCAGAAAATTGCTGAAAGCTGTTGACTGATAGTTGACGCTCCCCTACCTCTAGTGTGACATTTTTCGGATGATGTAGCTAAATCCCCAAAAAAATTAACAATTTACCCCACTGTCACCCCTGTCCTAACTTATAGCAGTTATCTTAATGGTGAGGTATGAGGTTTTCGTTTTGGGGAGACTCCGAGACGATACCCTATAGGGTTATACTTCATCTTTATGAGAAACGCCGTATTTATAGTTTTAACCGATAAATTGCTTGATCGGTGTTGATACGCTAGATTTTTTAGAAAAGTATTGATCTTGAGATACAATATGATTGAGATTTTTTGCAGCAGCGGAGCTAATCAAATGAATGAAGATAGCAAAAATTATGAGATGCAAATTCTGGCAATGATGATCAATCAGTATTTAGATGATATGGTATCTCTGAGTGAAGAAAAATTAAATCAGCTAGAAGCAAATTGCGATCAGATTGTTTGGGATTTAGCCACAAGAATTTACAAGGAAAGTGGTCATAAAGTAGAATTTCATATAATACGAAACTTAATTAATTCTAGAATTGCAGTTATGAGGTATCAGTTATTTTTCAGTAAATCCAGTCTATTAGAATCAAAGAGAATCGATGAAGAGAAAGCTATGAAAATAGCAGAACAAAAAGCTAATGCTATTATTAATGATAAAAAAATTGATGATACCGAGAAAATAACATCACAAGAAAATGAACGACAATTGGCAATTTTTATCAAAGTTCAAGAGATAATTAGTGATCAATTAGAGGTGGAAAAGTCTCAGATACATATTGATGATGAACTATTTTATTTAAAATCTAAGGGAAACGTCGGTAGTTATAGTTCTTATAGTTCTTATAGCTTTTATACGTCTAGTTCTTCCTTTGATATTTGGTCTGACTTATTATCAAATTGGGGAGGAGATGACCTTGATACGATTGAATTAATCGCAGCTTTAGAAGAAGAATTCGATCTTGAACTTTCAGACGAAAAATGCCAAGAATTTACAACAGTGAAAAAGCTAGTTGATTATCTTGCTGAAAATTTAGGCAAGTAACAATCTTAATTTTTACCAAAATATCTCAAATTATCAGCCAAATATAGCTATAATGCAATTAGAGCGAGTTCTAAACCAACAACTTATGATTAGTCGCTACATTGTCCCATGGCTCCCGATGATCGTAATAGGAATTAGTAACGGTATTCTCAGGGAAAGCACCTACGGAAAATATCTCGATGAACTACGCGCTCATCAAATTTCTACCCTGACAGGAAGCCTCTTTTTTAGTCTTTATATTGGCACTCTTGTCTATTTTTGGGGTCTAGAATCGTCCAGCCAAGCAATTACTATCGGTTTAATTTGGTTACTATTAACAGTGGGTTTTGAATTTCTGTTCGGCCATTTTATTGCCGGTCACTCTTGGTCAAGATTAGGACAAGATTATAATCTTTTAGCGGGACGAGTTTGGATTTTTGTTCTCTTGGTCATTACTTTTGCTCCCTTACTATTTTATCAACTTTTTTCTTAATTATGAAAGCTATTATCATTAATCGCTATGGCGATAGTAATGTTCTCCAATACACAGAAATAGAAAAGCCAATTCCCCAAGCGAAAGAAGTCTTAATTAAGATTATGGCAGCGGGAATTAATCCGATTGATTGGAAGATTCGTCGGGGAATGCTCAAAATAGCCACAGGTAATAAATTTCCCCTGCAATTAGGTTTTGATTATGGGGGAATTATCGTTGAAAAAGGCATTCAGGTGGAACAATTCCAGATCGGAGATGAGGTTTTTGGTTTTCTCAATCAATTACCGGGTAGAACCTATGCTGAATATGCAATTATTCCTGCTTCCCTATTAGTTAAAAAACCGCATAATCAGAGTTTTATTCAAGCTGCAGCCACTCCTTTAGCCGCTTCTACCGCGTTGCAAGTCTTGCGGGATTTTGGCGGTATTCAAGCGGGGAATCGGATTTTAGTTAATGGTGCATCGGGAGGAGTGGGTAGCTTTGCCGTGCAGATAGGGAAAATTTTCTCCGCGCAAGTAGATGGAGTTTGTAGTAGTAAAAATATCGATTATGTCACCTCTTTAGGAGCAGATAAAGTTATCGATTATACCCAAGAAGATTGGAGAAAAACTGAGCAGAAATATGATCTAATCTTCGATGCTGTGGCTAAGTCTTCTTTTTGGCACTGTCGTCAGCTTTTAAAACCTCAAGGAACCTATATAACCACCCTACCAAATCCAGGGATTATCCTCTTAAATTATCTCACTGCTTGGTTGCCCCAAAAAGGGAAACTCATATTTTTTGCTCAGGCACAAGCGTCCGACTGGCAATTTCTCAAAGAAGCGATCGAATCGGGACAATTAACTGTTAGAATCGATCGCACCTATACTTTTTCCCAGGTGGTAGAAGCTCATAATTATAGTGAATCGGAAAGAGTGCGAGGAAAAATAGTCTTGATCCCCGATTAAGGATAAATAGTTAGGTATTTTCCCTATTTTTTGGGGAACGAGTAAATAGTTTTAAGTAGGTAGAAACAGAGAATTCTTTAATTGGAAAGGTGATAAAAGTCAAGGGATTAATAGTAATAATAATATTGCGGCTATCTCTTTGTACCGCCTTGATAATCTGTTTAGCCACCCAATCTGCGGACATAATACCCACAGGATTTAAATTACTCTTAAAAGGACCAAGAATTAGCTTTCTCACCACACAGGGAGCATCTAAACGACGCAGGGTAATCAGATCACCGATCGCTCGTTTACTGAGTTCGTAGAGGGGACTAAAGGCAGGATTAACCTCTGCTTCCGAAGTATTCACCCAGACTTCCTTGCGGGCAATTTCCTCGTTAGTGCGGACAGTTTTGAAGAATAATTCCATTAAACGCCAGACGGAAAAAGTATTCACTTCGTAGGCTAATTCGATCGCTTCTGGGGTTCTTTGGCCGTGGACATTAACGCCATGATTTAAAATCAGTATATCTACAGACTTAAATAGGTTCTCAAGTTGCGTTTCTTCACCGATTTGCCATTTTACGGTTTTTACAGGTACTGATTCGCCGTTAATTTCAATAGCGATCGCATTCTCCCCGGAAGTGAGCGCGATCACCTTGGCTCCCTTCAGTTGTAGGTACTTTAAAAGCGATCGCCCTAAGGTTCCATTCGCTCCGGTAATGGCGATCGTTTTGCCCTTGAGAGAAAGTGCCGTCCCCATCAATTTATCCATAAAGGTGAAAGTTCCACAATAATAAGCCTTTTGGTTATCAAAATGGTGTCGCCAGTGGTAGGTACGATTAACGCGCCATGGAGCGGGTAAACTCTCAAATTGCCCCGGACGATGGGTTAAATCGGTTAATTCGTCCAGATTTGCCATACCTAAACCCCGACCGATCGCCGTACTGAGAAAAGCCATAGTATAAAGGGAGCCTAACCAACCCAACCAAGGGCGATCGAACCCCCAAGAGTAGGCCAGTAGTACAGGTAAAACACTGGCAGCCAACATAACTAAGGCCTCCGGTACATCATTGTACCAGTGCGCCTTGCGATAAATTTCCTCGCTCATGACCGACAGATCGGGACGAAAAACCCGATGATGCCAGACGTGCAGACGATAAAGGGGCTGCCAATGGTGGGCCAGAGCATGATAGGAATCACGCACGATCTCCACCCAAATAATTGAGCCACAAATCAGTCCGACACAGAGGAGCAGGTTTGACATAGGGGATAAATGTTAAATTTTCTCAACAAATGTAAACAAAGCAATCTTAACCGAAAAAGCGCATTTATCGGGTAAAAGGAACCAATAGCTTGAAAAACTAGGGTTTATTTCCCGAAACAACTTAAGATTCTGTTAAAAATTTTAACAATTTTCGGTAAGATAAAGCAAGAAATAAGCTTTTACTTGAACAGTTACTTAACCTGAGTCGATTATGGCAGAAAATTATTGGTCGCGAGAGGATGATAACGAAGAATTAGACCCGATCGGTTCCCTCCTATCTGACTGGTCCGATCCCGAAGACGAGGAGGAGGAATTTAGGAGCGAAATTTTTCAAGGCCGATCGGGACGCAGACAGAAAGCGGCTTTTAGCCTCATGGCGATCTGGACAATAATTATCGCACTTCATTGGCTGAGTTGGGGTTATTGGGCAATTATCGCCTTAACTATGGTACTATCGGGACAAGCTTTGCGGCTGCTGTTCACCAAACCAGAAACGCCACCAATTCCTTTACTGGATCAGGATTTATCCTCTGTCCCCAGGGTGTCCCTCTTAGTAGCGGCCAAAAATGAAGAAACCGTAATCACGAAACTGGTTAATTATCTCTGTCATCTAGACTACCCCCAAGATAAATTGGAAGTTTGGATCGTCGATGACTATAGTACCGATAACACGGGTGCGATTCTCGATCGCCTTGCTTTAGAATATCCCCAATTACAAATTCTCCATCGTCCTGCTAATGCCGGAGGTGGCAAATCCGGCGCCTTGAATCAGGTTTTATCCCTAACTAACGGGGAAATTATCGGCGTATTCGATGCGGATGCGGGATTATCCTCCGATTTACTGCGTCATGTCGTCCCGATGTTCGACGATCGAGAAGTGGGTGCGGTACAGGTGCGAAAAGCGATCGCCAATGCTGCCGAAAACTTCTGGACAAAAGGACAAGCGGTAGAAATGATCTTTGATAGTTGTTTCCAACAGCAACGGATCGCGGTGGGAGGGATCGGAGAATTGCGCGGAAATGGTCAATTTGTCCGTCGTAGTGCCTTAAATCGTTGCGGGGGTTGGAATGAACAAACGATCACCGACGATCTTGATTTAACTATTCGTCTCCATATCGATAATTGGAAAATTAATATCTTAAATTTTCCCGCAGTAGCGGAAGAAGGGGTGACAACTGCGATCGCTTTATGGCATCAGCGCAATCGTTGGGCCGAAGGTGGTTTTCAGCGTTATCTCGACTATTGGAAAGCGATTTTAAAGTCTCCCATGCCTTGGCCGAAAAAGTTTGATTTAATTGCTTTTTTGATCGTTCAATATATCTTACCTGCGGCCGCTATTCCCGATCTTTTAATCACTATTACTCGGCATCAAACCCCGATTTTAACTCCTTTAACTGGTTTAGCTCTTTCCCTTTCTATGTGGGGGATGGTGACAGGATTAATCCGAGTCAATACGGGTAAAAAATTCACTTTTGCTCTTGGTTTAGACATCCTTGCTCAAACCATTTGCGGCATGATTTATATGATGCACTGGTTTATTATTATTCCCAGTGTCAGCCTGCGGATGGCTTTGCGTCCTAAACGTTTAAAATGGGTGAAAACCGTTCATCTGGGTGAACATCTCAGCGCCGAAGTTTAATTTTCGAGGATAGACTCCAAAAACTTTGGCCTTATCAGGCTCGAAATCCCCTGTCAGTAAAGGTTACAGCCTTTGGAAACCCCTTTGGGAAAAATTTCCAATTTCCTTAATCATGCTTGCTACCAATAATGTGTTAATTTAGATACAGAATTGAATTCCGTGACAGCACTGGGGTGGCGAAAAGCGCTCGCTCCAGTTTTTTTTTGTGATCGGTTAGTGGAATGTCTGCGCTGCGCTTGTTAATCACTTTAAGGTTAAATCCAGCGAAAATGCCATTAATTTCTTATCGAGAAAACGGGTTTCTTCAAGAAACCCGTTTTCTGTGGGGTTTTTTGCGGGAAGGATCCCCCTCTCCTTCTAGGTTAGGGGGTGAGGTCATAACAATCCGTTGCCAAAACAGACTTTTCAGAATATAATAGAGAAGAGTAGTCATTCATCACTCAGATTAGTTAAGATGATATTACATGACTAATAATATTGACCATGATCGCTTATTTAAGGAGTTAATCTCCACCTTTTTTATCGAATTTATTGAGTTGTTTTTCCCTCAATTGATGGATTATTTAGATAGGGACTCGATTACTTTTTTAGACAAAGAA
>VYKO01000052.1_pt1 | contig 21711 bp, 28 predicted proteins | sample 5114561 | NCBI WGS metagenome assembly VYKO01 (sample SAMN12291811, study PRJNA351875) | freshwater metagenome | isolation source: freshwater lake | place: USA: Michigan, Baseline Lake | collected 2011-08-08 | reverse complement strand
AACCCCCAACCCCCCACCCCCAACCCCCACCGAAAAACTTTTTCAGCAGACCCTATCTATATCACAGGAAAAAACACAATCAGATGCTAAGTTTTGTTGGCGACAAACTTGTGCAATCGCGACTCGAAACCCTCCTAAACCACAAAAAAGGTCAATAAAACGAATTTTTTTACTATCTTTCAGGAGATTCATCGGTGATTAAAATTGCAGCGATAGGGACATTCTCTTTGATTTTAAATTACTCAACTTTCACTAAAGAGCGGACGGTAAATATTTCATTTGCTTGTAGGGGTTTAATCGCCGAAATTGGCACAGTAACTACTGAAATTGACTCACCGAGAGCGTTAAAAACTTCTAAAATTGCTCCCATTTCGCCATTGCTAGGATGGGGGATTAAATCCACTAATACTGCCACATCTCCCGATTTTAGATTGTCTTCGGGAACATCAAGACAAAGAACCACATGATCGTATAATCTAACATCCATAATTATCTATCCTTTCGGGGCTTGAGAGTAACAAACTGAAAACAGTCGTCAATGTATCGCAGTATCCATATTGTAACCACTGCTAAATTGATTCCGTTAACTCCTTCTAGCATTCCTTCAACTCGATAAAAGATACCGTATTCATTTTTACCATCTTTGATCGCATCTTCTACGGTAATTAGCTGAATAATCGCTTTTTGCAAACTGGCCGCATTATCGAGAGTAAATCCTGCTTGTGCTAAAAATTTTGATTTGTCATCTTTGTCTCTGAATACGAGAAGATAACGAGTAAGTTTATCCTCTGGAATAATTGCTTTAGATGGAATTTGCATCGCTCAATCTACTTAGTTTTCTAGCCTTTTCTTCAGCACTCATTATTTTCGAGTTTGCTCTCTAGGGATTCTAGATATGATAACTGCGGTGGATGATTAGCATTCCATGCCAGAGCTTGATCTAATTTTTCTCGAAAAGGCGATCGATTTATCCAGTCTTCGTTTACGGGAGAGCGATCGAGTAAATTTTGATAAAACTCATTCCACAGTTGACCCCATTCTTTTAGATCGATAACAACTGCTGTTTTTTCTCCTGTTTCATCGACAATATACTGAATACCTTTCATGATTTAAATTGTTGTGAGATGGATATTAAGTAGGGAGGCACAATTATTTGTAGGATGGGTTAGCGGTAGCGTAACCCATGCGGGAGTTGGGTTTCATGCTTCAACCCAACCTAAGTTCATCTTATATTTAATTCCACCCACCTACTTAATTAATAACTATATTTCAATCGATTCACGAGAAGATATGGATTTTGCAAGTTCTTGTCTAGCATCTTCCGATAGAGAACAACCAAAATCTAGAATCTCGATCAAAACTAACTGATCGTCCTCGGAATAATGTAATATTGTTTTCCCTTCCTCCTCTGCGTAAGCAATTGGATTATTGTTTAACTCAATTAATAAAGCATCCACATCCGGGCTATAGTGTATCTTTTTCATATCGATTCCTCTAAGTAGCAAACAAGAGCAGACTTGACATCTGCTAAGACTTCCTCACAGGTTTCTCCCTGTCCGACAACCGCTCCTGTTATGCCAATCGGATAGGCGACGTAGCCCTCAGGATGCTTTTCAATGACGATTTTGAATTGTCTCATTATTATTTATAGAACCAAGTTTCGCTATCTTTATGATATCGTAGAAATAACCTCGGGCGTTGCTGAATCAAGGTATGAATGACAACCTTGCACCCATCCAAAAGTTAGTTTGGGTCTAGGTTTTAAAAATCCCACAAAAGAAGATTCATATCTCAAATCAGCAACGCCTAACCTCGATATATAATTCATAACTCACCATCATTAAAGTTAGCGGTGCGTTAACGTAGTGTAACGCACCCTACAAGATCAGCGATCGCTGTCAAAGGAGAGATATGAACGTCAGCCAGTAAACGCAGACTACTCATGCCGAAGTGAAGCTAACGATATAATCGGATACAGCCCAAGCTGCATAATTAATAGCCTGACGAATATCTTCCTCTTCTAACTCTGGATAAGCCTCTAAAACTTCCTGAATAGATAACTGACTAGCCAACAGTTTCAGAACAAATCCCACAGTGATACGCATTCCTCGAATCGTTGGCTGTCCAAGACATATTTGTGGATTAACAGTAATACGGTCTAGCTCTTTAATCACTGTGGAACTCCTGAGATAAACTTATTCTGTATTGTTACATACAGCCATGAATCATTATCGCTTTAACTCTTGTGTCGGCAATGAATTGGCAATTAATCAGAAATTAATATAAGCAATTATTGTAGGTTGGGTTGAGCGAAACAATACTGGGTCGAAAATGGCTCAATTCGATTGTTTAAGCGAAACCCAACAACCCCAAAGGTTACTCTTTGTTGGGTTTCCTTGCGTCAACCCAACCTACGAGGCTGTTGTGTTGGCGTTGAAAGCTTTGGTGTGTTCTTCTCGAATTTTATGAATTTCTTCAGCATACTTGAGAGTAAACCCGTAGGATTCCGCAGCCTTTTCCGCAGCAATGCGAGACTTAACTAAATAGTCATGGATAGACGTGCATTCCTCCGATAATCTTGTTTGAGTTTTATCTTTTTCTTGCAAAATCTCTGAGTGGATCATAAGTTATTCTCCTCTTTGAATAGTTGAAGTGGTGTGACAATTTCAGGTGTTGACAAGCCAAGGCGGGCATTGATAACGCGAATATGCTTCCGTTTGTTAGCATTCGCTAGGTGGTTGCAATTCCAAGTAACGAGATATTGAATGTCGAAATAGCTGGCATAGGCAAGATGTAGAGCGTCGCCCACAAGAGACCTTGGCATGACATAGTTGGCAAGATAAAACTCGACAACTTGTTCAAGAGCAGAAGTCGGCGGTAGTAAAGGAATCGTCGAAACCAAATGAATAATTTCAGCTTTACGCGGATAGTTTCCGTTGGTTAGTTCTTGAAGCACGGCATCCGAAATATATAAATCATAATAACTGGACATCTCCGACCACCACTTCCTTGTGATTTCGGTAAAAGTTTTTAGAGCTTCACGCTCATCAAAGTAATAACTCGGAACCGTGGAATCCAAGTACACTTTTTCTTTCATGATAATAACTGATCGACAAGACTAAATTAAAGCCTGAAGCAGCCGTATGGTAGCCCCCTCTATTCTACTATCCTATCTCTGTAACGAAGTTATTGCACTGTCATGCTTGACCTCGATCATTTCTCAGAGCGATCGCACTTGATCGCATTGAAACTTCTCCATTTTATCCCAAACATTAGCGGTGCGTTACACGCGCGTTAACGCACCCTACAAAATCTACAAAATCGGCGTGCTGCTACGCAGTGCCTTCGGCATCGCACTTTTTCGATAATAATCGCGTAACGCACGATTTCTATTCCTCAATTATTTGATTTAATAGCTTCTTCATTTCGATGTTCCGAAAGATACTGACGGAGTTCTGCGTTAGTCATTTCCGAAGGTGATTTTTTCATAATTCAAAGTTCCAATTTCCCTGTTCATCGATTAAAATGATTAGAAAGCAATTGACAGATAAAGATAGCGGTATCTTTCTATCAAGGAAAAGTTTTGTAAATTTCTCTACGATGTGCAACCCGTTGACAGATGATGGTTTGATTGGGTTTATCAATAGTCACTCCAATCCTATAATCTCCAACTCTAATTTTATATTTATCTTTATGTCCTTTCATTTTATCAAGATAGCCTAATTCAAAAGGATTGTCGGTTTCTAACTCGTAAAATACGATCAACTCAATAGGAGATTGTATGTCTTTTGGCAAAGAGGTTAATTAGGTAGGTGTTAAAAGTTGTCAGACACCCCCCTTATCAAGGGGGGCAGGGGGGATCGAACCCAAAATCTATCTTCAATTTAATTATAACTACTTACTTAATTCTTTTTAAAATCTCTTGTTGTATTCAACCTTCCACATTTTTATTTTTAAGCAATTCTAAATATTGTAAGGCTTTTTCTTTGTCTAGGATTTGATCATTTTCAACTTCTTCGATGAGTTTTCCCAGGCCGTAATCCTCTAGGATTTCTTCGATTTTTTCAAATTCAGCAATGGGAATCTGAACGGCAATGGGATTTTGATCTTTGTCTAATACATAGCTTTTGTTAATTTCTAGCATTTGTTTCTCTCAATAGGATCATTTTCGCTATTTTTTGTCATGTTTTGGGCGGTATTTAACCGAACTAATTTTCTACCACTTTTCGCTTGTCTCTCCCTCCAATCGGCGCAAATCGCTTTTATATCGTAGTTGAAAGACTTGGCGTGTTCTTCTCTAATCTTATGAATTTCTTCGAGTATTTCATCTTCCCACATAGCTCATTATCCCCTTAACTCGTAAGGGGTACAGATTAGCAGTAATTTGTCGCCGAAATCCGCGCATATATTGAGAAGTTTTTTCTGAATTTGAGCATTAGTAATATGTTGACAGTTCCATGTTAACAGATAAAAGTCGCAGACAGGATGCAGGTAATGGGTTACGCTTCGATATACTGGCAATAGGTGGCTGGTTGGGGAATTGGCAGCCCTTCCTCTCAGCGAGCGCAGGGCATTTTAGGATTTAGGGCAGATTTCAAAAACAAGTTGTGAACGATAGAAACAGACATCAAATTCTAGAAAAAAATTCATCCGACCCAGTAGTAAAGGTATATCATCAGACAAGCTCCAGGCAAAAACTAGCCGAACTGGGTTGAAATTACCAATCTGTGCCGAAACCAGTAAACCTCGCGCCTCGATCGAAGCCAAATTACCAGCTAAGATGACAGAGGTTGTCTGCTCTTCCCAAATCGCACCAAGTTGAACTCCAGCGCTGTAAGGCAAGACATTAACACTTGCACCCGTGTCTAACAGTGCTGAAAACTCTACGGATCTATCTTGGTATGTGAGAGATACAGGTAGTTGAGGCAAGGCATCGGGGACACCAAACCCATCGAATCCTTCGGTAAAGTTAAATCGTTGGGCGTTACGCATTGTGCGTTGCTTGTTCGGAATCTAGCAGTTGAGCAAGTTTCTGCGCCGCTGCGTGTGAATTAAGCGGCGACGAGAGTAAATATGTTGCTCCTGGCTGTAGGCTTGGCTCCTCGTCCTTACTTAGTTCTGCGATCAGAAATTGCATCACCTTCAACTTGTCTGCACGAGGCAGATTTCTCAAAGTAGGGAATAGCTCTGCTATAGTCATCTGGCTTGGAGGATTGCATTACCTTACCATTTTCTCATAAAGTTATCTATTCACCGTGCAAATTTCTCATAACTGAGCCATTTTCGAGCCAGTATTGTTTCGTTTCACCCAACCTACGAGGCTGAATTTGAGCATTAGTAATATGTTTACAGTTCCATGTTAAGTAGGTAGGCGTTAAAAATTATCAGATGCCCCCTTATTAAGGGGGGATTAAGGGGGGATCAAACCTAAAATCCATTTTAAATTTAATTATAACCAGCTACTTAACAGATAAAAGTCGCGGACAGGATGCAGGTGATCGGTTACGCTTCGATATACTGGCAATAGGTGGCTGGTTGGGGAATTGGCAGCCCTTCCTCTTGTAAACCATCCAGATGAAATTGAATTGCTTCTTTCATATTTTCTGCGATTTCCTCTAGGGTTTTACCGGTAGTAACACAACCGGGTAAATCGGGAACATAAGCAGAATAGTTATTTTCAGCTTTTTCGATAATAATCGCATAACGCACGATTTCTATTCCTCAATTATTTGATTTAATTTTTCCAGCTTCTTCATTTCGATGTTCCGAAAGATACTGACGGAGTTCTGCGTTAGTCATTTCCGAAGGTGATTTTTTCATAATTCAAAGTTCCAATTTCCCTGTTCATCGATTAAAATGCTGATGTCTTCATTGGTTCCCGCTAAAATATAAATAATTTTGAGTCGGCTATCATAGTGGAATAGGTATATCGGTTGGTAGAAAAAAGATAAGCAACTGACAAATAAAGATAGCGGTATCTTTCTTTTAGGTGTTATATTCTACAAGTCCTCGCGGGGAAAAATACGCAAAATGTCACGAGCAAAACGAGAACTAATCCCAGGTTATTCCTATCATATAACCATTCGCTGTAATAACCGAGAATTTCGCCTCACCCGTCTAGAATGCCGACAGGTGTTACTCTACGCTATCAAAAAAGCGATCGAGAAGTACGGATTCAAACTCTACGCGCTCTGTGTGATGAGTAACCATATTCACTATCTCATCGAACCGAAAGACGCAGAAGACTTGCCCAAAATCATGCACTGGTTGAACTGGTACACCGCCATGTGTTTTAACCGAATGCTGAATCGAACTGGTCACTTCTGGGAGAAACGCTATCACAGTAGCGGCTTTCCCACCACAGATACCAAGCGAGCGCTGAATACCCTACGCTATATTCACGCCAATCCGAAGGCTGCGGGAGTCCAAGTCGGATTCTTCTACGATTTTAGCGATTACGGGGTCTATGACCGACTCGGAGACGATGGCTTAACCACTTGGCATCCTGCGTTTTTGAGTCTGGGGGAAACCCTAGAGGAATGCGCGGCCAAATATCGCGGATTCTGCAAGAAATACCGGCCGCGACCGAAGCCGGAAACCCGCAACCACTGGGGAAGTAAGCTACTCGCGGGGATAAAGCCGAAGAAAAGGTCTAAAAAATCCTCTCCAGGCCAATTGTCTCTCTGGGAGGATTGGGAGGAAGTCACCCCAGAAATTCTCGCGGTGGCGGATCAGTTCGTTTTTGCCAACGCCTACAACCCCCGCGTCGCCGGGGACATACTACAATCATGTCGCGGACAGGACGCGGGGCCTGGGTGACAGGTATCGAAAACCCAGAACCCGCATGGCTTCGTGGAAAACCAACCTGATACAATTCTTAAAAATTGGCTGTAACCTTTATATGTTACACTTTACAAGTCTCGACGCGAGAGAAGAGACTCTCCTCCTCCTTTCCATTCTTCCCACCTTTTCTTCCTTTCTAACCAATACTCAAATAAATCCATATCATCCATAAAATCTCCCTCTATCCCATCCCTTTCACCTCCCAAGGAGGTGTCTATACCAGGGAGGTGTCCCTGGGGTGCTTTTATGTCAAAAGTAACATCACTGTAGTATATCCAGCTAAAATTCACTCGCCAGCCTACCCTATCTCCGAAAGCGTTCCAAACTCTTTCATTATACTGCCGCGTCCCACCAAGTTCGCGGTAGATTTTCGCCTGCACGGAAAAACCAAAGCGACCGCCACTATATTTAACCCATAATTGGTCAATGGTTCGCAAATCCTCGCAGGGAAAATTATCGATATCCTCTTCCCGTAGCCATCGGTCTTCTGTGCGGTTGGCAGCCTGTAGCATCACGTTGGCGGTTTCCTCGTCCGCTTGCTTCCATTGCTGTTGTTTTAATAAATCTTCTAAGTTCCGATAATCGATTCCTTTGGCGCTTTTTAGTTCGATTTCTGGCTGTGCTGCGGGTTTCGGGGTTTCTGTTATCGTTTTACAAATCTCGACGCGAGAGAATAAACCCCCCACCAAACCATCATCCCAACCCCACCCCCACACCACATCTTCCCAACCAATACCCTCTATCGGGAGGTGTCCTTCGGGTGCTTTTAGGTCAAAAGTAACATCACTGTAGAATATCCAGCTTTTATTCACTCGCCAGCCTACCCTATCTCCGAAAGCGTTCCAAACTCTTTCATTATACTGCCGCGTCCCACCAAGTTCGCGGTAGATTTTCGCCTGCACAGAAAAACCAAAGCGACCGCCACTATATTTAACCCATAATTGGTCAATGGTTCGCAAATCCTCGCAGGGAAAATTATCGATATCCTCTTCCGGTAGCCATCCGTCTTCTGTGCGGTTGGCAGCCTGTAGCATCACGTTGGCGGTTTCCTCGTCCGCTTGCTTCCATTGCTGTTGTTTCAGCAAATCCCGTAGCTTCCTGTAATCGATTCCTTTGGCGCTTTTTAGTTCGATTTCTGGCGGTGACGCGGGTTTCGGGGTTTCTGTTATCGTTTTCGCCGACTCGCGATTTGTCGGTTCCGTTTTAGGGGACGGTGGGACGGGTTGTTGTGCTAATTTTAGATTAATTCTGTCGTAATCTTGCCAGTATTTAGGTCTGGTTGTATCCAAAGCCAGAACTCGTCTCATCAACTGTCGCGCTTCCTCTAGCTTTCCCTCCACTTCCAACTCTAAAGCTTCCACTCGCAATAACTCTATATCGGGAGTCTTTGCCTGTTTCGGTAACAGAATCAGATGATTTTTATAATGCGGTTCGACAATAGAATGGAGAGTTTGCGGGGGTTTGTTGTGTTGTCGGTTGATTTCTGGAATCCTTTCGCGGAGACGATTACAGAGTCTTTCTACCGTAGCGCAATTATTTTCCCCTTGGATTCGTAAAGCCTCTAGAAGTGAATAGGTAAACGAACCCTGTTGTAATTCGGGAATTTCGTAGGATTCCTCCGTCGGACTACAGGAAGCGATGGTTATCACTCCCTGTTGCTTTTGCCAGCCTACGGATTTATTGCTAAAGTCGTTCTCGTTGCGACAGGCATCGAGAAAGAGAATGATATTGTCCGCGCCGCATCTCCGTAAACGTTGGGTAACGTAATTGAGGGAAATGGTCGTCTGTTCGATTAAGGTCGGGTGTCCCTCGCTGGGAACGAGGTAATCCTGTCCCTGATGGCGTAATCCGTGACCACTGAAGAAAAACCAGAAGTTATCGCCGGTTTCCAAACGTTGCGACTCGAAAAAGTCGTGCAGGAAAGCCATTAGGTTTGTGTACGTCGGTTTCGTCTCCTGTTGGGAACCATTCGGCGCGGTTATTGGGTCAGACTCATCGGTAAACAGGAAAACTTCCTCAAAATTAATCTCGTCACGACAATAACGCGCCATCTCTACCGCATCCTGCTTGGCACATTTGAGCGGTTTCAAGCGCTGATATTGATTTATCCCGATAATTAACCCATGATTCGCCATTAGTCCGCAGTCGGTGTATTTTTCTCGTCTCGCTTGAATTTTAGGGTTAATCCGCCTTTAGTGCCGGTCTTAATCCCCGTCCCTAATAATTTTACCTCACCTTCCCCGGTAATCTCTACGCAAAGCTCTACTTCATCGAGTTTAAAACCGGTTTGTTGGTTGACCTGTTTCTGCGCTTGATTGAAGACTTTGCCGATAAGCTGGAGAAAATGGGAAAGTTCTGTCTCTAGCTTCTCTATGCTCACTTTTACGCCGCGAGTCGCCGCTTCGGTGATAGTTTTCCTTTTGTCCCAGGGATTGTCATAGGTGTCGTTTCCTTTCGCATCTTTATCGACGCTGACGGGGGTATCTTCTGCGGTGATAATCCAAATAGTTTCTTCTGACATAGCGTTCTCGTTTTTCGGTAATGGTTCTCTTTATTATTCTAGAGTGACCTAAATTTACGGTAGGTTACGCTTCGCTAACCCATCCTTCGATCGCCCTCGCAGGAGATAAGGCAGATGCTATCATGATCGAATGAAACCTAAAATCGTGGTCGATACGAGCGTTTTCATCAGTGCCTTAATCGGATCGAGGGGGCCTGCGAGAGAAGTTATCCGGCGGTGTTTGCAAGGTGATTACCGTCCTTTGATGGGAAACGCACTATTTACCGAATACGAATCGGTGATCGAGCGCGAGGAAATCAAGGCTAAATGTCCCCTAAGCGAACAAGAGCTGCGAGAATTACACGCAGCCTTTATCGCCGTCTGTGAGTGGGTTTATATTTATTATTTGTGGCGACCCAATCTAAAGGATGAGGCCGATAACCATTTGGTCGAGTTAGCGATCGCTGGTAGTGCTGGAATTATCGTCACCAATAACATCAGAGATTTTCACAATACCGAATTACTTTTTCCCGAACTATCGATCCTCAAACCAGAAAACCTAATCCAGAGTTAATCTATGGCTACTCTCACAATCCGACTTCCCGACGACAAACACGATCGACTCAAAGAAATTGCCCGCAGCCGGGGTATCAGCATCAATAAACTAATCGAGGAATTATCAATGATCGCCCTCGCTGAAAACGACGCTTATACTCGCTTTCAAGCGATTGCTGCTAATGGCAACCCTGATCGGGGTCTGGAATTACTGGCAAAACTAGATTCTTTGGGGTGATTTTCTCGATAATTTCCGTCAAAGAATCAATTGAATTGGTGGGTTACGCTTTGCTAACCCACCCTACGGGTTTTAAACCGTTTCTACCAAGGGACGGGTTAATTTATCCAACTGTTGGGTTAACAGACTCAGGAATAAACCCACATCGGTGACGATACCTACCGATTCTACGGAACCTCGATCGCTTAATTTTGTCACCACGGCCGGGTTAATATCAACACAGACCATTTTTACCCCTGCCGGTGTCATATTGCCCACACCGATGGAATGGAGCATACTAGACAGCATGAGAATCATGTCTGCACCTTGAATTAAGCGGGAATATTCTTCCTGTGCTTTAATTAAATCCATCTCCGTATCTGGAAGCGGACCATCATCGCGAATTGAACCGGCTAGACTAAAGGGGACATTATTTTTGACGCATTCATACATTACGCCTTTTGTCAATACCCCGGCCGATACAGCTTTGGCGATGTTGCCGTGGCGACGGATGAGGTTGATAATCTTGAGGTGGTGACGATGGCCACCGCGTACGGGGATACCTTTCTGCATATCTACCCCTAAAGAAGTACCCATGATCGCCTGTTCCATGTCGTGAACTGCGATCGCATTCCCTCCCAGTAAAGCGTGAACGTAACCATCGCGGATTAAACGGGAGAGATGTTGCGCTCCTCCGGTGTGAATGACCACTGGACCTGCCGTTACCACCACTTTACCGCCTTGGTCGCGAATTTTACGCATTTCCCAGGCAATCTGCTCGACGGTTAACTCGACTCGGCGCTCGCTGGAAACCCCCGCACCCATAAAGGTAAATTCCTGGGTGCTGTTGCGTTGTTCCCGGGATTCCGCCTGTCGGATAGTACGGATGCCCTCAACTCCCACCATAACGCGATCGCCAGCTTTTAAATCCCGCAGGAGAGTACATTTCGCCGTTTTGCCTTCCGGACTTTCAGTGACGACGATGGCTGCATCCATGCGTTGATTTTCCACCCGCACCCATTCACAATTCACCCGCACTTCCGTGGGATAGATGGTGCTGACATAAAAATCATCGGGAGCGACCCCATCTTGTGTCACCACTGCGGTATTGACATCACAGATTTCTTGGGGACGAGCGGCCGCACCGAGGTCGATCAATTGTACCATGATCTCCTCCATTACCTCGTGGGAGGGTGCAGAAACGCGCACTTCTGCTGAGGAGGTACTTTGGCGCTCAATCCCTAAAGTGAAGTTTAAAACCTTGAAACTGCCGCCATTTCCTACCACAACATCGAGAGCTTTATTCATAATTCCCGCGTCGAGGAGATGACCTTCTAACTGGAGAATGCGACTTTCAATGGTGACATTAGCGTGATGGTCTGGAATTAAGGGTTCCGTGGTACGCAGGGTTAAACATTTAGCGGCTCCTCCTGCTTTTAAGAATTCCGTCAGGGGAGTTTGTACCACTTCAAAGCCTTTTGCAGCTAACTTATATTGTAAATCGTCACTAATTTTATTCATGACGATTACTTGACCGATATTCACTGCATTACAAGCAAAGTTAACCGCATCGGCTTCTTCAACGATAATGCGTTTTTCTTCGGGAATTTTTAACTCAATTAACCGATTTGAATAGGCATCAAAAGCATCGGGATAGTAGAGAAGATAGCCACCACTAAGGGGACAAAAACAGGTATCAAGGTGATAGAAACGTTCATCGATTAAACGTAGGGATAAAACCTCGATATCGAGCCATTTAGCGATTAAAGGGTGGGAATCTAACTCAGTTCTGAAGCCATATCCTGCCCATAACCAACGTCCTTCCCGATCTAATAATGCGTCTCCTGCACCTTCAAAGGGTAAATCTTTTGGCAGTTCATGAACCGTAAAACCGTTATCTTCAAACCACTGTTTAAAATAGGGTTCTTCTCCCTGTCTTTCTTTGTGTAAAAAGCGACTTAAAACGACAGTTTTTTCCAGAACTAAACCTGCATTAGCGGTAAAAACCATGTCGGGCCAGCCTTTTTCTGGTGTGACTAAATCCACGAGCGCCCGATCTTTGAGAATATGATAAAGCTGCTGCCATTGTTGCCTAGCTTTTTCCTGGGAAGATTTGTGAATGTTGCCCTCCATCCAAGGATTAATCACATAATCCACATCGTAATGATCGGGAGAACACATCAAAAAGCGAATAGTTTCAGTCATATTTTTTGACAATGAATATTCAGTATAAGTAGTCTGGAGATAAGTTTAGACCAATCTTCTATTATACTCTACTTTGCCCCAAAATATCACTAGGCCTAAGATTAGGACAATTTCCGCTCTAGAAGCTAAAAACAGCCTGATTCTAGCCGATAACTGACCGCCACAAGCTTAAATTATTGTAAATCCTGATGTTTAAATAACCCCATAAATTTCGATTTGCGTCCGTGTTCCTTAATTAAACTTTCCCGATAAGTTTGCCATTCTTCCCGTCTTCCCGACATATAAAAGGCATTACGAGCTTTTTTTAGCCATTTAATCGCTTCTTCGTAGCGATCAGCCTTTTTTTCGTCGAGTATCTTTTCCGCAGCAGAACGCGCGCGATCGATTACCCAGTTAGGATCGACGCTAGCAGCCGCATCCATTATCCGCCAAATTAGGTGAGACTGCACATAGGAATTACCAGAAACCACTTCAATTGCATCTCTAACTAAATTTTCGTGGAGAAATATATCGATTTTAGCCTCTGTGGAACGTCCACCGCTAAACTCGCGCAAGTAATCTAACAAGTCTAATTTTAAATCGGGCCAATCTTCCCCAGCTAAAGACTCAATTTTTTGGTAATGGGAAAAGGAAGGTTGGTCTTGAAATGCCTTAATTCTAGCAGCCAAAGCTATATCTATATCCCCTAAAGATTGCGCTAGTTCACTTGTCCAGAGAGCTAATTGATAATAATAATTTCCAGGGAAATTTAGACCCCCCCTGGCAATTATGAGAGCGGATTCTGGTGCGGATTCATCGCGTAAAGCTTTGGCAAAAAAGAAGGCTTCATCGTTTTTAGTTATCATGTTTTTTGCCGCTGCCATCGCTTCCTCAATGCGATCAAGATAGACTAACTTAGTTAGATATTCTACCACTTGTCCTGAAGCGAAAGCTAGATTCAAATACTCCTGATCTTTTTCCTGTTGCTCGAAAATTTCTAAGCGAATGGAAGTTAATGTTTGGGCATAATCGGGGATATTCCCTGACCACATTTCTGAAAAATTAGCCGATTCTCCTCGTAAAATCTTCTCTAAAACTGGATCGTCCCATCCCTGTTGTAAGGCTGCTAAACTCATCTCAAAATCGGCACTCCATTCATGCTGCCATTGCTCGATCTTTTCCCTTAAATCTTGCTTTTCTTGGGGATTAAATTCTCTGCTTAAAATTGCTGCCGTTAGAACTCGATCGATTCTGGCACTTAAATCATCATTAACAGCACCGTAATCTTCTAAATTATCCCATTCCTCGATACAGGCGCTAATAATTGCTTCTAAAATAGCGATCGCATTATCTGGTTCTCCCTTTTGATAATAATCTTGGGACTCATCCACTAGGGCATAAATTTCATTAGAAATTGGGTCTTCTTCGTAGTAATCTTCTTCGATCGCTCGCAGGGATTGCCGCAGTTCATTACGGACAGTATTACGATAAGCTTTGACATTAATAGTTATCTTCCCTCCCGCTTTATTAACTGGGGTAGCTGGAAATAAAAATTTATCAATTGTCTCGATAATTTCTGGGTGTTTAGCCACTAAATGATTAAGCAATTTTCTTAATTTACCTTCATCGATCGGTGTCACTAACTCCTCTAGAGAAGCTTTTTTGAGAATTAATTCCGGTTGACGAGAACAGGTTAATAAAACCGCCACAATATGCTTACACCAACCTTCGTAATCGTAGGGACAGGAACAGGAGACATTCTCAAGATTATCTTGGTTAAAATCTATGGCAACTCGATAGGGTTTAACCTCACTACCACTCACTAAAGCTTGTAGATTTTGCCCCCGTTGCCAAAGAGAAATAACTGCACCGTTATCGTAATAATATTGACCGCGCTGATAGGAAGCATTGGTGCTATTTTGCCGGATAATTTTTTCATTGATAGGAGGAATAGTCATAGTCAGAAAAGGAGAGGATTGGGTGATAAAATCTTGTCTGTGGCCAGAAAACTGCCAGCACCGAGGCGGACCAGTGCATCAGCAACCGAGTCAACTTATCTTCAGTTTAGCCTAAATGTGCTATAGTGAAGACACTATGGAAATTAAAAACATTCCTCTGTCCCAAATTCGTCGTCCTTTACCGCGACAAACCGATCCCGAAAAAGTTAATCAGTTGATGCAATCGATCGCTGAGGAGGGATTAAGAGAACCGATCGATGTTTTGGAGGTGGATGGTCAATACTACGGTTTTTCCGGTTGCCATCGCTTTGCAGCTCATCAGCGTCTCGGTAAAGAAACAATTCTCTGTCTTTGTTCGTCGCGCTCCTAAATCCGTTTTAGCTAAACACATCGCTTAAGCTGAGAAGTCCCATGAATGAGTCCTTATATAAATATCATCGGCAAAAATTAGAGCAGTTAATGGCAGAAATTGGCTGTAAAAATCTGGAAGAATTGAGTCGGTTATCGGGTCTATCTTCTTGGCAATTGCAGAGAGTTCGCCATGGTTTAATCGCCAAATTATCCTCTGAATCTTTGGTGAAATTAGCTAATGCGCTGCAGCTGCCAGTTAGCGATCTCCTCGCTCATTTTCAAATCCCGACGATGGGGACAGAGTATCGTTCAGGGGAATCAAAAATTATCGAACAAGAGTATCAAAATTTACAGCAAAAATTAGACAAGCAAAAAGAAGAATTAGCCGCAGAATTTCAACGTCAAAGCATCGAAGCGATCGAATCTTGGTTAGTTCAATGGCCCACGGCCGAGGCCGTTGCCCGCAAAAATCCCGACCTAGCAGCCGTCAAAATCCTCTCCCTAGTTAAACCGATTATGCAGTTACTGGAGCGCTGGGGAGTGCAACCAATTGACAGTGTCGGTGATCATGTCGGTTACGATCCGCAAATCCATCAATTGATCGATGGTCAAGCAGCAATTGGTACACCCGTTATAGTTCGTTATCGGGGCTATCGTCATGGGGAAAAACTACTTTATCGTGCTAGAGTGAGTTTAATTAAAGTAGAAATGCCGGAAATTCAACCAGCAGAAACAGAAAATGTCACCGCTTAAAGTGATAATTCTTGCAGAACTTTAGTGCCGCGAAAACGTCTTCGGAGAAGTTCTCTGAAAACGCTATCGATAATCGATCGCAAAAGCAAAGAAAATTTTTCCAGCATCTTGACAAATTTGCTTATATGTGCTGGGAAAAATTCCCCCATGGTCTGCTTTTATCTCATCGGTAAAGATTGCAATCCAAAACAGAGACCTTGACAGACTCTTGCTAGGAAATTTAAGTAGCCGTAGGTTGGGTTGAGCAATAATAACTCTTGTCTGTCAAATATTAGTGACGCTTGAGCGAAACCCAACCACACCAATGTCGTCAATAATGTTGGGTTTCTAACTGGGATTGGTGCGTTACGCTAACGCTAACGCACCCTACACGCTACACTACACGCTACACTCAAGATTAAGAAGGAAACCGAGCAAAAAGTAATGAGAGGGTTGTTTTAAGTTTGTATTTGTGCTACAAGAAGATCGAACATTGATGGCAGCAGATAATTTAATCAAAAGAGCCAATGGATAGAGAAACTGAGGGAAAAATCGGGGAAAATAATAATTGTTAATTATAAAATATTCTGTGGGGCTAAAATCATGACAAATCTCCAGTGGACTAGCTATGAGTGTATCGTTGTCGGGGCAGGATTAGCAGGATTAGTCGCTGCGCGTAATCTCCAGAGGCGAGGTCATCAAGTTCTGGTGATCGAAGCGCAAAATCGTTACGGTGGTAGAATGTCTGGTCAATATCTCCCCTCCGGACAGTGGATCGATCGAGGTGGTCAGTGGGTGGGCCCAACCCAAGAGCGTTTTTTGGCCCTCCTCGAGGAGTATAAAATACGTCGTTTTCCCTCTCCCAATCAGGGAAAAACCGTCCTAGTGTTCAACAACAAACGCTATGAATTCAACGGTTTTTTTCAAGGTTTCCACGAGGGAGAAGTACCCGATATCGGCGCGGCAGAATGGCAAGATGCGATGTCAGCATGGGCGCGTTTTCAAGAACTAGCCAAAACCCTACCTTCAGGTTATCCCCAAAGCAACGATCACACCAAAAAACTAGACAGTAAAACTTTTGCCCAGTGGATTGAAGAAAACACAAGCACAGATTTTGGTCAATGGTATTTTGCTTATATGGCGCGTGCAGTGGGGTTTCTCGGGCCGGCCGAACCCCACCAAGTCTCACTGCTGCACGTTCTTTGGGGACAAAATTGCGCCGCTCAAGCCGAACATCCAGAAGCCGAACTGATCCATGGCGGAGCGGGACAAATTCCCGACAAGATCGCGGCGGAGTTAGGAGAGCGAATTCGACTGGGGGAACCGGTTTTTCGCCTTAATTATGACTCGGCCGGCGTGACCATAGAAACCAGCCAGAACACTTTTACCGCCAAATTTGCCATCATTGCCATGCCGCCCCATCTTGCCGGCCGCATTATTTATGATCCACCGATGCCACCCCAGCGAGAACAACTAACCCAACGAGTACCGATGGGATGCTGCGCTAAAGTCCTGATTTCCTATGAGCGACCTTTCTGGCGAAAACAGGGACTAGCCGGACTTGCCCAAGGCAATTGTCAATGGTTGGAACTCTGTGCTGATAGTTCCGATCCCGAAACTGGCGTGGGGGTAATCGCCACCTTCCTAGTTGGCGATCGCTATAGTCGTTGGCGCTCGATGAGTGGCCCAGCGCGCCGTGCCGCCGTCCTTTCGGATTTAGCTATTTATTTCGGTCAAGAGGCCCTTTTCCCGATCAGTTACGATGAGGTGGATTGGCCCGGGGATCCCTGGACTGGTGGAGCCTATGCCGCCTTTATGCCCCCCGGAGTCTGGACAAGTTTCGGCGAGGCTCTTTTTACTCCCGTCGGACCGATTCACTGGGCCGGAACAGAAATGGCCGATCGCTGGCCGGGATTTTTTGAGGGAGCGATCCGCACCGGTGAGGCAGCGGCCGATCGAATCGCCTTGCTTTTACGGGAAAAATGAGCATCTACAGGGCTACGCCACCTTTTAGGTCAAAAAAAACCTGATAGTCAAGTTTCGGGGGCTAATGGGGTAAAAAACTCTTAAATCATCACTATTTCGCCTTGGTAATGTTCGACGAAATGCTGCACACGATGACGATATTCTTTAATTGTCCGATCGACCCATTCGCGCTGCTCACTGTTAGCGTAGATATGCACTAAAGGTTCTCCAGCATCGGGTAAAATCAATACCCAGTCATCATTAAGGGGATTAATCACCTTCACCCCATCGATCAACTCTAGATTATCGGTAGCGTGAGTTTCCACCAGATAGCGCATCAGAGAACCCTTTACTTTCCAAGGACAGCGCACCGCCGTACTTTTATTATAAATGCGCGGTAACTCGGCCCGCACCTGAGCTAGAGAACGTTCCTGAATGGTTAACATCTCCAAAAGTTTCGCCACGCTGAACATGGCATCGAAACCGGGATGTAATTGCGGAAAAATAAAGCCAGTTTGCCCAGAGCCTCCTAAAACCACATTAGGATTGGTTTGACATCCTTCCATTAAAGCGCTAGGACTGGCTTTTGTCCGCACCACCCGGCCATCGTGACGACGCGCGATCTGTTCCACGGCACTAGAAGCATGAACCGGCACTACCACTGTACCGCGAGGATGGGCGGTCAGAATTGTATTTACCATTAGAGCAGTTAATTGTTCCCCGCGAATCGATAAACCACTCTCATCGACGAGGACTAATTGTTCCCCGTTGGCCGAAACTTGTACGCCTAAGTTCGCTTTCAGGGCCTCCACCACATGGCCCAATTGATGGATCAGTAACTCTCTTTCCTGCATGGAAAGGGCATTCTGACGTAAACTGGCATTGAGAACCACGGCATCACAGCCAAATTTGGCCAGTAATTCTGGTAAAATTGCCCCTGAGACTCCGTAGGCGTAATCAATGACGATTTTGGAACCACTATTGCGAATAGCCTCCACATTTAGCTGAGTTTCAAAGGTTTTGCGGTAATTATCGAGAATATCAGCCGGATAGGACATACTGCCGATTTCCTGCATTCCCACCCGTCGCAGATCTTCTTTGAAATAGGCCCCTTCGATTTTCTTTTCCCTCGCTTTGGAAACATTAATCCCTTTTTCGTCTAAAAACTCGATTAAGAGAAAATCCGGGCGATCGGGATGAATGCGAACGTGAATTCCCCCGACTACGTTTAATTTAGCCACTAAAGTCCGCGAAATCGGTAAAGCATTCGCTTGTAGGTTTTGGATATTAACCCCCACGGACATTAAACCGGCAATCAGCGATCGACTGACCATGCGCGAGACACTACGTTGATCCCGGGAGACGATTACCGTTGACCCCGGTTTCAGGATAGAACCGTAGGATGCCCCCAGTTTAACGGCGAATTCGGGCGTGATATCGATGTTAGCCAGGCCCGATACTCCTCGTTGACCAAAGAGGTTTTTATGGGCAGTATTTCCCCAAATCAGGTTAATATTGAGGATGGCTCCCGATTCGATCTGTTTACTCGGCCAGACTCTGACCCCAGAATTGATCTGCGCTTCTTCCCCCACGATCGATAATTGTCCGATCACCGCACCTTCGTGTACCTGGGCCCGTCGATCGATTCTGGTTCCCCTAGCGATCGTACAAGCGGCTAAATTGACCTCATCCCCGATCACCACACCATTCCAGAGGATGGGACGTTTCAGATCGGAACCAGCACCGATGGTGACATTATCGCCGATAACCGAACCCCTCTCGATCAGAACATTTGCACCAACGCGGCAATGATTGCCGATCATGGCCGGGGCCTCAATGTGGGCGCTAGGATCGATATAGGTATTAGTACCGACCCACACCCCGGGGGATTTTTCTCGATAGGGAAATTCTAGGTTAACTTTGCCGGATAAAGCGTCGTATTGCGCTTCTCGGTAGGCCTCCAGATGACCGACATCGCACCAATAACCATCGGCCACATAACCATACATAGGTTCGCCCCTTTGCAGCAGCAGCGGAAACAAATCTTTAGAAAAGTCGGCTTCTTCTTTGTAGGGGAGATAATCGAGGACTTCTGGTTCGAGAATATAGGTTCCGGTGTTGACAGTATCGGAAAAAATCTCGCTGGTGGATGGTTTTTCGATAAAACGGCGAATTCTGCCTTCTTTGTCGGTAATCACTACCCCAAATTCGATCGGATTGGGAACCCGCGTCAGGACAAGGGTTGCTTTCGAGTTTTTACTTTTATGGAATGCGATCGCTTTTTGCAGGTCAAAATCGGTGATACTATCGCCACTAATCACCAGAAAGGTATCATCTAACCATTCGGCAATATTTTTCACACATCCTGCGGTGCCTAGAGGTTGATCCTCCTCCACAGCGTAGGTGATTTTTACCCCAAAGTCGCTGCCGTCTTGAAAGTAGTCGCGCATGACATCGGGGAGATAGTGCAGGGTGGTGATAATTTCGGTAATGTCATGCTTTCGTAGTAAATTGATAATATGTTCGGCGATCGGACGGTTGAGAATCGGTACCATCGGTTTGGGAAGATCACAAGTAAGCGGACGTAATCTTGTCCCTGAACCACCTGCCATTAATACCGCTCGCATAATTTCCTCCCAAGGCTATCTTTTCGCCGTTTTTAAATATTTTTTTCAAATTCTGGCTTTAGTTTCCCGACATCGATCGAGCCAGTTCCTAACCGGCATTCTAACACCGTCCCCCCGATTCAGAACAATATTTTCTTTTCCCAAGTCGGCAAAACCCAAGCTTAAAATAGAAGATGTGAATTCTCTAAATTCAAGGATGAGATGGCATGAGACTGGTTATTTTTATCTTAATAATTGTTTATGGTGCCGGTGGTTGGAAATTCTGGAATGGGTACAGAAGCACTAATTTTAGTTCCAGTTTACCCAATCGTCTAGCTCTAACACTGTTCTGGCCGCTGCTCTTCGCTGTTCATCCTGCCTATCGCAAGAATTTTAGAAAAGCCTTCAAGGGCAAATAAAATTAACATACTGCCAATGTCACGGCCATAAAACAGAAAGTGGGTGGGTATCGAGGCGTTTTCTGCTGGATTAGTCGAGATTACCCCCCCCAAAAAAAAACCTAAATAATCCACGGCAATCAACAGTTTAGCCGTGGATGGCTTATCATGGTTAGGGAAAAAATTGGGGTCGTAGCTCAGTTGGATAGAGCGAGTGCCTCCTAAGCGCTAGGCCGCCGGTTCGATCCCGGCCGATCCCGCCTTTTTCAGTGATCAGTAAACAGTAAACAGTGAAAAGATACTGGGAAACTGCTATTTAGGGTTTGCTGAATAAATCTAAAAACATTGTTCGATAAGACTTTTAGACCTTTTTGAAATCTAAAAGTACCGGCCATTGGAGTGAGCGGGGGGAAAATTCAGGTACTTTTTCCCTGAAAATTAGGTAGTTGACCACCTGAAAATCGGTAAAACCCTACACCCCACACCCCACACCCCACACCCTACCCCCAAGAAAAACTTTTTGCCGCAAACCCTATTTAATACTGCTCACTTAAAACTCAAAACTTAAAACTGATAACTGATCACTGATAACTGATCACTGATAACTGATATTTATTTTCTCATTCTGCCCTTAACTTGATACCAAAGCCTTCTTAAACGTAGATCGAGAGAAAAACCTCGACGGGTGGGAATAACAATCGTACCACCGATGCGATCGTGGAAAGCTTGGTTAAATTGCTCATCACCGATCGCCATACCACAATCGGCGAAAAGGGGCGAAGATAGTAAAATCAAACTTAAAGGATTGCCAAAAAAAGTATTTAACCCTAACATCATTAAAGCTGCCCCCCCACCAGCGATCGCCTCTCGTTTGCTTAACTCCAAAATTCCGGGTAAACGCTGAAGTCGCAGATCGATGATCTTCATATCCAAGGCCCAACGGCCTAAACTCTGACCCTGATTCTGCGCTACCAATAACACCCGCAAACACCACCAAATCAGGAGAAAAAGGAAGAGTTGCAGTACAGGCGCACTATTAGCAAAGGAGCTTAAAAACCAGATCGAGGCAAAGTCGATCAGGAAAGCATAGGCGCGACGATCTAAGGGAATTTTCGGAAATTTTTGCGGTAGATTATCTTCAGGCGGGATCGGGTAAACCATAAAGTAAATTCTCGGAAAAATCCTGCGGTTTATCTTCTACTTTAATCGGGAAATTGGCAATTCTAGGATAGTTGTCTCTTGTCTTTTTTCTCCTCCTGTCTCGGAGTCTTCTGTCTCGGGGTCTCCTCACCTAACGGAAGATTTTTGATTTTTGCAGGAGATATAATTAGGGTCTGCTGAATAAATATAAAAACCTTGTTGGGTAAGACTTTTAGACTTTTTGTCAATCAAAAAGTACCAG
>VYKO01000051.1_pt1 | contig 21856 bp, 26 predicted proteins | sample 5114561 | NCBI WGS metagenome assembly VYKO01 (sample SAMN12291811, study PRJNA351875) | freshwater metagenome | isolation source: freshwater lake | place: USA: Michigan, Baseline Lake | collected 2011-08-08 | reverse complement strand
GATCCAATAAACGCTTGGGGAGAGAATACCTCTACTTTTTCAGAAGCAATTCTGTCTAAGCAAGTAATCTCTGTGAACCAAGAATCCCCGTCTCTTTAGAGCGGGGAGTGTCAAAACCACCGTCAGGAGCAAGCAACAACCCCAGACAGCAAAGACTATTTTAGCGTCAGTTTGCCTGTCGGTCAGCTAATCCCCTAAAATTAAAGGAAAGCCTCGGAGGAAAACTAGAGTTATGACTTTTAATATCCGACAATTAGATAATTTAGACTACGATGAAGCCGAACCCTTATTAGAAGATTATATTACTGGAGCGATCCAAGAATATATCAATTCGCCAGAAGGGAAAGAATATTATCAAGAAAAAGAAGAAGGTGGTGGTTGGATTGCCACCTTTATGGAGTTAGGCTATCTCTATGAAGGTTATACCCTTGCTACCATGACTAAGGCAGATGTGCAAATCTTAATGGAGAAGATTTTACCACGCAAAATTACTATCCTCGATCCGACGGAAACCGAAGATGCTATCCCTGAATTAATTAGTTTTTGGCAATTTTTGGGACGAGAATATAAATTAACTCAGGCTAAAGCTATTATTAAATATTTAGAGCAATTAGGCGATCGATTTAGTCAACTGATGAACGATACCAACAGTGGCGGTTTTATGAAAAATCTCTTGTTACAAGCGCATCAGCAGGGTTTTGATATCACCAGTCAGGAGGGGTTAACAGCTTTTCAAGAAAAATATAATGCTGAACAACGCGCCAAACAGCAAGCGGCAGCAATATTGAAAAGAACGCTTCCAGCTGTTCCTAAATCGGAAAATGTTCCCAAGGCAATGCAGGCCAAATATCAAGAAATTATCGATATTACTGATAAATTTGCCGCTCAATATCTTAATGAAGAATACGCCCAACTTATTCGCCAGTTAACCGCAACTTTAGCTCGTAAGCGTCCCTCTCCCCTAGAAAAAGGTAAGGCTAATTCCTGGGCTGCCGGCATTACTCACGCAATAGGAATGGTCAATTTTCTCTTCGATCCTACTCAAAATCCCCACATTTCGGCCAAAGAACTTTATCAGGCTTTTGGGGTTGCTCAAAGTACAGGACAAGCTAAATCAAAACAAGTGAGAGATTTACTGAGGATGTCCTATCTTGACTCAGAATGGGCTTTACCAAGCAATTTGGAGAACCATCCTAGCACTACGGTCCGGCAGTTAATCACTACCATGCTCGGTTATAGTTAGGGTTTGCTGAAAAAGTCTTTTGGTGGAGCTAGGAGGCACTCTTGCAGCAGTAGATTCCTGAATGACCCAATCTCGATCTAGTTTGCCGACTAGACTCTAGTTACCTCTCCAGTTAAACTATAGTAGTCAATAGTTATAAAGTTTTAAACGATAACCTATTGTCAGCCTTTTTAACTGGTCACTTTATTACCTACCTATGTTAGACAGTTTCTCCCCCCAAACCTCTAGCGTCGTCCTCGCTTCGGTGGCGGACTATTTCAAAGTCCTGTCGGAAGTCAGTCGCCTACAGATTCTCAGTTGCTTGCAATTAGGCGCGATGAATGGTAAAGAAATCGCCGAAGCTACCGGACTGGGTCAGGCCAATCTCTCCAAACACCTGAAAGCTTTAACCCAAGCGGGAATTATCTCGCGGCAACCCCAAGGAGTCAGCGTTTACTATCAAATTACCGACCCCGTGATCTATGATCTCTGTAAGGTGGTTTGCGATCGCATTAGTCAGCAAATGCGTCAACGGGCCCGAGAATTCGAGAGTCTGCCGGCTTTCCATCTCCCTAAATAAAAATTACCAAACCCTTGACATTTTGCCTCAATTATGATATAGAAAAAAAATTCCATGCTCCTAGAAGAACTTTGTCAACGCTATCGGGAGGGAGAAAGAGATTTTCGGGGGATTAATTTGCGGGAAAGCGACTTAACTAATATTGCCCTCCCAGGAGTCAATTTTTGCCGTGCCGATCTGCGACAGGCGCGGTTAGGAAAAATACGCCTCGCGCGATCGCTGCTGAGAGAAGCGGATTTAAGTGAGGCGATTCTCTGGGGAGCAGATTTAAGTCAAGTGGACTTTTATCGAGCTTGTTTACGAGATGCGGACTTAAGCGGGGCTAATCTCATCGAAGCCAATTTAGAAGCCACTTATTTAACCAAAGCCGTCTTAAACGGTGTTAATCTCAACAGTGCTAATCTCCAGCAGGCCGTATTAATCGATACGGATTTTCGCTCCACTTCCGACCAACGCACGGACTTAGGCAAAACTAACTTTTGCGGAGCCGATCTCAACTATGCCAATCTGAGCGGCTCCCTGTTATATCGAGCTAATTTCGCTGATTGCCGACTTTGCCGGGTTAATTTTCGTGCTAGTCCCGAAAGAGACGGATTTATTACCGATCTCACTGGGGCCAGTTTCCGGGGTGCGGATCTCAGTTATGCCGATTTGCGCGGGGCAATTTTAGAAGATGTGGACTGGACTGATGCTGATTTAACCGGGACTTTGTTTTAATCTGGGAAGCTTTTTCAGTAAACAGTGATCAGTAAACAGTAATCAGTGAAAAGATGTCATTTCACTTAAAACTCAAATCCGATAACAAGGGCTGAATCTCAGACCTAATTGGTTAAGCTAAAAGCTTTGATGTGCTTAGTCTCTAACCTTCTTTTTAGGTAGGAAAATTGTCAGATTCTGTCTTTTGCCTCTTGCAAGAGTGCCTCTTGCCTTCAGAAGCTGATAACTGCTCACTGATAACTGATAACTGATAACTGCTCACTGATAACTGCTCACTGATAACTGATAATTGAGGGTCGATTTATTTAAAACCGACGGATGCTTGCCAAACAAAGGCCAGCAAGAGGAAAAATAGGGGAATCAGGGGCAAGACATCGACTAAGGGGTCGAAAATTTGGTATGCTTCCGGCAATTTGGCCAACAAAAGTGCAGTTTCCATCTCTCTATCTACCTTGACAAGAAAATTTTCAAACGTTTCCTGAAATTTTATCACGTTGGGGTAACATCTAAGGCATCCTCAAGCCAAGGGGCAAAATCTTGGGCAAAAGTTCCTTCTAGGATAGATTGACGAATTTCACGGGTAAATCTGATTAATTCGGCGATATTGTGCAGAGATAAGAGAATATAACCCAACATTTCCCCCGATTTAATTAAATGATTCAGATAGGCACGGCTAAAGTGTTGACAGGTGTAGCAGGGACAAGTCTCGTCTAAAGGGGCGAAATCCTCCTTAAAACGGGCATTTTTTAGGTTCCAACGCTCTCCCCGCACTAAAGCCGTGCCATGGCGACCAAAACGGGTGGGAATGACGCAATCAAACAGATCTATGCCACTAGCGATCGCCTTGGCCATTTCTCGATAGGTTCCCACTCCCATCAGGTAACGGGGTTTATTTTCGGGGAGTAAAGGGGCAGTTATCTGGACAATGCGATGAATTAGGCTCGTTTCTTCCCCCACACTCACGCCACCGATAGCATAACCGGGTAAATCGAGTTTTACTAAAGATTCCGCCGCCGCTGCCCGTAAATCCTCATAAATTCCCCCCTGCACTATGGCGAATAAAGCCTGTTGTTGGGGTCGTTGATGGGCCCTCAGACAGCGCTCTAACCAGCGATAGGTGCGTTCTATGGATGCTTTCATGGTCTCATGACTGACTCCCGTGGGGGGACATTCATCGAAGGCCATAATCACATCAGCACCGAGGGCATTTTGAATCTGAATCGATTTTTCTGGCGTAATTTCGATTATTCTACCGTCCCGGGGCGATCGAAAGGTGACTCCCGATTCTTTAATTTGCCGCAGTTGACTCAGGCTAAATACCTGAAATCCACCAGAATCTGTTAATATTGGCTGATTCCACGCCATAAACTCGTGTAAACCTCCCGCTTTCTCGATAATACTTTCTCCAGGCTGCAGATGCAGGTGATAGGTATTAGCGAGAATCATTTGCGCCCCCGTGCTGGCGATTTGAGCGGGGGTCAAACCTTTCACCGTGGCCAAAGTTCCCACGGGCATAAAACGGGGTGTTTCTACCGGTCCGTGGGGAGTATGCCAAACCCCAACCCGCGCACCAGTTTGGGGACACCTGGCGATTAATTCAAAGGAAAATCCCACTGTTTCAGTTATCAGTTATCAGTTATCAGTTATCAGTTATCAGTTATCAGTTATCAGTTATCAGTTATCAGTAACCAGTATTTTTGCTCGCTGCCTAAAAGGGGCAATCGTTGTCGTCTTCGTCTTCAAACTGCACATCCCACTTAGCAGAAAGTACCTGAGTAACCATGGCTTCGAGGGTATCGGCATTGAGACGGGCTTTCATATCGGGGTCTTGGAGTGGATTACTCAGGGGAATTAGCCGTAATTGCCGATTGTCTTGGATCAGATCAAAATAGGTTTCACCGTCGGGAGAGCGGGTTAAACGCAGACAATCGAAGCTATAGGTATTGAGATAAAGACTGTAGTTAGCAACTAGGGTGCTTTGCTGATAATCGGCGAAAACTTCCACTATCCATCCCTCCCCTTCACTCTGAATCACTCCTTCGAGACTATGGATGTAGCGAACTCGTCCGAGATCATCGAGGAGACGACGCATATCTTCTTTAGCGATGACCACGCCAGAATCAATAATACAGGGGGCGGGCAGGGGCTGTGAGGGTGGATGATAGTTCATAGGGATTGCCAGTAAAAAAATTTCCGTTAATAACCCCAGTGACTGGGGGGTTTCTACCGATTCCTGTTGCAATTTTTTTCGGGTTACGTCTCGATCTTAACCCAATCCGTTAGAACTTTTCACTGTTATTTAACTTAGTGTCAGCAGAAGTCCCTCGCGCTTAGTACGATGGGACGGGGCTTTTAAAGGGGCGAAGTAATTCGCCCCAGGGTTCCCCTCATGAATGCCGATATAGAACAGCAAAGCACAGCTAAAAACAAGTCTGACCTATAGTTGACAATGTAATTGCAGTATGCTGGAATAGTTTGCGATCGTTGCGGTCGATAACGCAAAATGTTTGTTTTACGGTACAAGCTTAGAGGAAAATCATCTCAATATCAAGCCATTGATGAGGCTATTCGGACAGTTCAGTTTGTTCGGAATAAATGTCTTAGATATTGGGCAGAAAATAAGAGTGTAGGACAAAAAGATATTTATCGATATACAACTCAATTAAGAGATGAATATTCTTTCGTCAAAGAGCTTAACTCTACGGCTTGTCAACAGGCTTGCGAACGGACTTGGACTGCTATTCTTCGGTTTTATAGTAACTGTAAGAAGAAAATTGCTGGCACGAAATGGTATCCTAAATACTCTAAACGTACTCATTCTGTTGAGTTTAAAAAGTCAGGTTGTAAACTTAATCGAAATTCCAAGAGAATAACTTTCACTGATGGAAAAAACATTGGGGAGTTAAAACTAATTGGTAGTCGAGACTTGTTTTATTTTCAAGAATGGCAAATTCAACGGGTAAGAATAGTTAAACGTGCTGACGGATATTATTGCCAGTTAATGTTAAAACTCGATATTAGAGATATAACCCCACAATCAGAATCGACGGGTCATTGCCTAGGATTAGATCTGGGGTTAAAAGGTTCTTCCGTTTGTCTTGTGCAACGGACAGGATTATAAGAGATGAAACCCTTATAAAGAAAGACATTTGGCGATTTTTGTCAATTGTTTTCGATCTAGAGCGAACTAATCAATTAAATCTCTTGCCAGATAAGGATTTAGTCGATTTATGCCACCCTATCGGAGTAAAGTTAAAGTCCCTTTCCGCAACACAATCAAGATGTCTTGTCTAACAACGCTTTACCAATAAAGCTTAGAGGGAATCCGAACTAGGGAAGCATTCGGAAGTCTGTGCCAGATGGTGTCTCGATGCGGTAGTCTCTACTTGCGTCGCCTAAATTGGTCTAGGCAAGCCCCGTCGCTTTTAGGGCGGGGTTAGTGACAACTATTTACTGGGAGGGTTAGAAGCGGAAGGACTGCGATCGATCACCTGATCGATTAAACCATAGTCTAGGGCTTCTTCGGCGGACATAAAGAAATCCCTTTCCGTATCCTCGGCGATGAGGTCGAGAGGTTTACCCGTATGACTAGCTAGGTGTTCATTGAGTAATTGTTTGAGATAGAGAATTTCTTTGGCCTGAATTTCGATATCGGTGGCCTGACCTTGGGCGCCGCCGAGGGGTTGGTGAATCATGATCCGCGAGTTGGGTAGGCTCATTCTTTTGCCCGGTTTGCCGGCACTGAGGAGAAAAGCCCCCATACTGGCAGCTAAACCAATACAAATGGTGCTGACATCGGGACGGATTTGATTCATGGTGTCAAAAATCCCTAATCCGGCCGAAACGGAACCACCGGGGGAGTTGATATACAAGTAAATATCTTTTTCGGGGTCTTCTGCTTCTAGAAAGAGCAATTGGGCGACGATTAGGTTAGCCAGGTCGCTGGTTACTTCTTGTCCCAAAAAGACGATTCTTTCCCGGAGTAGTCGGGAGTAGATATCGAAGGCGCGTTCGCCCCGGCCTGTGGTTTCAATAACGGTAGGAATCATTGCGCTTTCTTGTCTTGCTGCTGCGGTTAGTTTTTTGATTGTAACCTAGGGAATGGGGGATAGGGATTAGGGAAAGTGGGGAAGTATTTTCAGTGAACAGTGAACAGTAATCAGTAATCAGTGAACTGAAAACTCAGATCTGATAACAAGGGCCGAATCTAAGACCTAATTGGTTAAGCTAAAAGCTTTGATGTGCTTAGTTTCTAACCTTCTTTTTAGGTAGGAGAATGTCAGATTCTGTCTTTTGCCCCCCAACCCCCCCCGACGTCGGGGGGGGGTTGGGGTATGGTTGCCTCTTGCCTTCAGAAGCTGATAACTGATTCAAGGCTGACGACCGAGGACTGACACCTAACCCCCAACAGCTAACGGCTAAAAATAATCTTCTCGATGGCATCTAGGGCGGTTTCTAGGTCATCGTTGACGATTTGATAGGGGAATTCCTCGCTGGCGGCTAATTCTTCTTGGGCGCGCTCTAGACGGCGGGCGATCGCTGTTTCGGCATCTTTGCCCCGGCCGCGCAAACGACGTTCTAATTCCTCGAAACTGGGGGGTAGGATAAAGATTCTCCTCGCTTCGGGGAAGCTTTGACAGACCTGTCTGGCTCCCTCTAATTCGATTTCTAGAATTACGGTCTGGCCTGTTGCTAATTGAGCGGCGATCGCTGATTGGGGTGTCCCATAGTAGTTGCCCGCGTATTCGGCCGATTCCAGAAATTGTCCAGCTGCCATTTTCTCCTCGAAACTGGGACGGTCGAGAAAGTAGTAATCTTCCCCCTCAATTTCACCCGGTCGAGGTGGGCGCGTAGTGGCGGATACGGACAGGTAGAGGTTAGGGAAACGAGTTAGTAAATGCCGGACTAGCGTACCCTTGCCCACGCCGCTAGGGCCAGTAATGACAATTAATTGACCGGGTTGCATGGGGTTAATAACTTAGTTGCTACTATTAACAGGCGCTTCCTTGTTGACCACGAAACGGTGAGCCACGGTTTCTGGTTGAATGGCCGACAGCACTACATGACTAGAATCGGTGATGATCACCGCACGAGTCCGTCTTCCATAGGTAGCATCGATTAAACAGCCTTTATCCCGAGCATCACTGATGATGCGTTTGATAGGAGCAGATTCCGGGCTAACGATGGCGATAACCCGATTAGCGGAAACAATATTACCGAAGCCGATGTTGATCAGTTGTATATCCATAAGTTAACAAAGGTGCAGTCCTTTGTACAAAAGAGTGTGGAGGTATGATTACAATGTTATCGAGAAAGATTTAGCCTTACAACGCTAAAAATAACATTCTTAATCACATTTTAGTATTTTTTCAGGTTTTTTGCGATTTTAATTAAATTTGTTTACACGAGTCTCTATCTTAGGGAACAAAAAGGCAAAAGTCGGGAAAATTAGGGAATTTTGAGGGTCTGGGGTGATGGGGTGTGGGGTGCGGGGAGCTTTTTTTCAGTGATCAGTAAACAGTAAACAGTAATCAGTGAACTGAAAACTCACATCTGATAACTGACGACCGATCACTGATCACTGTGAAGAATGTCCCCAGCAATGGCATGATAATTATGGTAACTAATAAGTATTCTCTATCCTTGGTGGGTGCGTTAGACTATGGGTTTTGCTGATCTATCGATCGCTGATATTGCGGCAGAGTACGATCTGGCCGATGAATCTGTGTTGTCACTTTGCGACCAATTAGGCATCTCCTATAAAGATCGGCAGACTAATCTCGCCCTAGAAGATGCTAAAGCAATTATCTCACTGATTTTATCCCAACGCTCAGGAGTAACCGCCTCGAAAACGGAAACGTCCCCTTGACTTTATTCCCAACTGCGATCTTCTCGGTGTCCGTGATCACTTAGAATCGATCGACACCCTCCCAGAGGAGAAAATTTTTTAGTCACCTTAAAATCCCCTTTCTTGGAACAATTGCGAGTAGGAGAACAATGATCAAACGTTTGATTGTGGCAGCGATCGCTGTAGTCTTTTTTGTATTACAATTCAATCTTAACGGCGCTAGTGCCTTAGAACTCGATGAAAAAACCCTCACCATCACCCTCAATGATGCGGGGGGATCGGTGACTTTGACTTCTGAGCAAGCGACGGAAGGACAGAAACTTTTTGTCGCCAATTGTACTAAGTGTCACCTGCAAGGTAAAACCAAAACTAATAATAATGTCAGTTTGGGTCTGGCCGATCTGGCAAAAGCGGAACCCCCCAGAGATAATCTGTTAGCATTGATTGATTATCTAGAACATCCCACCAGTTACGATGGTGAAGATGATCTGAGCGAATTCCATCCCAATGTTAGCCGTCCCGATATCTTCCCAGAATTACGCAATCTGACCGAAGATGATGTGTATAACGTCGCCGCTTATCTGTTGGTTGCTCCCCGTCTAGACGAGCGCTGGGGTGGGACAATTTACTTCTAAATTGCACTCCATATATCCCTCGATCCCTCTAGATTTCTAGGGGGATTTTTGATTAGACAGCAAATAGTTGTAAAAATTCTTTGAGTTCATTTAATACCTCATGCTCAAAGTTCCAAATATCTTTTTTGGTTAAAGCATGGGATAAATTACAATATTTCTTAGCCTCTCTTTTTTCATTCTGTGATGGTGTATCTTCCCTGATATAGTTTTGAATCCACAATTTATCAATTTTTTTACGATTTATATCAATATTTTTTTGTGCAAGACAGGATCGCCAAGCTTCTACACAATCAGCATGGGGAGAATCTTGGGTTTTAATTTCTCTCAACACTGTCTCTAGTTCCCCCTGTTCATTAACATGAAGAAAATGACAACCTATTTGAGTATTCGTAGAAGCATTTAATTGAAATAGCTTTTGGGTATCATCTATCCTGGCTGCTTCTCTAAAAACTCTTTGAATACATTGACTAACCAGAGCAAGTCTTTCTTGTCTGGTTTGTTCATCTAAATCTAAAACAATACCTATCTTTTGAATATCATCTTTGAGCAAGGTGTTATTAAGTCGTTTCAGTCGTTGTTCAAGGCTACGATAATTTTCTCGTTCTATTCCGTCTAGAATATAAAATTCAACAATAGTTATCGTTAGATGAGTCGATTCATTAATATGCTCAATAATAGCTCGTAAAAAAGCCTGATCATCTTGACTCTCAACAATCATTACATTAGCCACGATTCTACTCACCTCTGATTCGATCATTGTGCTTGAGAGCATAATCTAAGATATCTAATTCACTTTTAATACCGATAATTTTATCAGTTCTGGGACTTCTGGCTAGTTCAAAATAGGCCCCCTCTTCTGGATAATATTCTAACCCCACATCGGCAAAAGCTTGGATCATCTCTAAACTATGGGTTGTGGCAAAAATTTGGCTATCTAGTTCCATAGCTAATCGGAATAAAGTTTTCCAAATATCTGGGTAAGCAGTATAGTGAAGACCATTTTCTATTTCATCGATAAAAATAATTTTTTGCGGATTAAGCAGCAGAGTAATAATTATCTCTATCAGACGATTAATAGCTTCACCAAAAAGAGATATGGGTAAGCGTTTTGTCTCTTTTCTTTTCAGATATAAATTTGGTTCACCCAGAAAAAAACTTTCTATTTTTTCAATAGACGGATCGAGAATTTGTAGAGCTTTTAGCACTTCTTCTTCCTGTTCATTAAAAACTATTTTAGTATAGGACTCGCTCAATTCTTTCAAAGATTTATTGGCAGATGCGGCAATGATTACTGGTTCCTCATCACCCGCATCAGGTAAAGCTAGTATTCCCTCAGAACTAGCAATTAAAAAATAGTTCAGTTGACTATCTTTTGGGTTATTCTCAGGGTCAAAAATTGTTTGTATATTTAAGATAGAAATAACCGATTTATTTTTAGCGATAAAATTATATAATTGTTGCCAATCTTCAGGGCGACCTAGAAGACTATCTTTAAGAGAATCGGAAATCGATATTTTTACCAATTTATCTCCTTGGTTAGATTGGGAGCCTTTTAACTCAATAATATTTTTTCTATCAAGATTGAATAATAAATTATCCCAAGCATTTTTAGGAATAGTCGGAACAACTGCTAAAGATTCCTTACGAATGATTCCTCTGATGTAGGGATGAATAGTATTTGGATAGGGATAACTATATAAAAATATTGCCTCTAACAAGGCGGTTTTCCCTGAATTGTTTTTACCACCAATTAAATTAACTCGCTCAAAACCTTCAATTTTGGTATGCTCAAAACATCTAAAATTACTAATTTCAATATCCTTAATCATGTTGACCTCCGGGCTGAATAAGCATAAACTTAGGGGTAGGAATGAAGCTGGCAAGATGGGGATTTTTTTACTTAATTCTAGACGAGAATCGCCTCAAACTCTCAAAACGGTGACTATCCCTGACGGAAACTGCCGCCCTAAGAGATAATAGAGACAGGGATTTATTTACATTTCTTCATCATGGCTAGAGACTTACGAGGATTTATTAAGCTTTTAGAAGATCGTGGGCAATTACGCCGCATTAGTACATCGGTCTCTGCCGATTTAGAAATTGCCGAGATCGCTAATCGGATGCTACAGGTGGGGGGACCGGCCCTACTGTTTGAAAACGTGCAAGGAGCAGAGTTTCCCGTCGCTATTAACCTGATGGGAACGGTAGAACGCATCTGTTGGGCGATGAACCTGAATAAACCCGAAGAATTGGAAGATTTAGGCAAAAAACTCGCCCTGTTGCAACAACCGAAACCCCCGAAAAAACTCTCCCAAGCGATCGATTTTGGTAAAGTTTTATTTGATGTGCTGAAAGCCAAACCCAACCGTAACTTTTTCCCTGCCTGTCAACAGGTGATTTTAGAAGGGGATGAAGTAGATTTAAAGAAAATTCCGATGATTCGTCCCTATCCGGGGGATGCAGGCCAGATTATCACCCTAGGGCTAGTAATTACTAAAGATTGCGAAACGGGAACCCCTAACGTCGGTGTCTATCGCTTACAGCTACAGTCTCACAATACCATGACCGTCCACTGGTTATCCGTGCGCGGTGGGGCGCGTCACCTGCGAAAAGCGGCACAAATGGGCAAAAAATTAGAAATAGCCATCGCTTTAGGGGTTGATCCTCTGATTATCATGGCCGCCGCCACTCCTATCCCCGTAGATCTCTCAGAATGGCTGTTTGCGGGATTGTACGGCGGTTCCGGGGTACAGTTAGCCAAGTGTAAAACCCTCGCTTTGGAAGTGCCGGCCGACTCAGAAATCGTCCTGGAAGGAACAATTACTCCCGGAGAGGTATTGCCAGATGGACCCTTTGGTGATCACATGGGTTACTATGGCGGTGTGGAAGATTCACCCCTGATTCATTTCCACTGCATGACCCATCGTCGCGACCCCATTTATTTAACCACTTTTAGCGGTCGTCCTCCCAAGGAAGAAGCGATGATGGCTATCGCTCTTAATCGTATTTATACACCGATTTTACGGCAACAGGTGTCGGAAATCAGGGATTTTTTCCTACCTATGGAGGCTTTAAGCTATAAAGCGGCGATTATCTCCATTGATAAAGCCTATCCTGGACAAGCGCGGCGAGCGGCCTTAGCTTTTTGGAGTGCCTTACCCCAGTTCACCTATACTAAATTTGTCATCGTCGTCGATAAGGAGATTAATATTCGCGACCCCCGGCAAGTGGTTTGGGCAATTAGTTCTAAAGTGGATCCGGTTCGCGATGTGTTTATTCTCCCGGAAACCCCCTTTGATAGCCTCGATTTTGCCAGCGAAAAGGTCGGTTTGGGGGGGAGAATGGGAATTGATGCCACCACTAAAATGTATCCTGAAACTGACCACGAATGGGGGGAACCGTTGGAGTCGGATCCCGCCATGGCGGTCAAGGTTTCCCAACGCTGGTTAGAATACGGTTTAATCGATATTAATTTACAAGAAGTGGATGCCAATAAGTTTGGCTACGAAATGTAGATTTAACCGACTAAATACTCAATAGCTTATCTTGTCCCTAAATCTCAAAAAAATCGGGCTAGAAATATCTTCTAACCCGATATTACTGATTAAATTATCGACTTAGTAAGCGTCCTGTAGTTCGTAGAATTCGGGAGAAACGTAATCTTTGCGTAGAGGCCAACCGACCCAATCTTCCGGCATTAAAATCCGTTTCAGGTGGGGATGTCCTTCATAAATAATGCCGAACATATCATAACTTTCTCGTTCTTGCCAGTCAGCTGCTTTCCAAATCCAGTAAACCGAGGCAACTCTGGGATTATCTCTGGGAAGAAAGACTTTTAAGCGCACTTCCACGGGACTATCGACATTATCGGTTACTTTGACTAGATGATAGAAACTAACTAATTCTTTCCCCGGTCCCAAATCGTAAGCACCCTGACATTGGAGATAATTAAAACCATAAGCGTATAAAGCAGTGGCCAGAGGAATTAAAAAGTCTGCTTCTACTTTAATCAATTCCACACCACTATGGTCAGCTTCTAAAGCTTGATGATCAAAACCATTTTCGCTTAACCAAATCGAAGTGGGGCCAGCTTGCACAATAGCTGTCGTTTCTTCAGTCATTTAGATTTCTTCCTTTTGTTTCGTGGTCAAAAGAGCGGGGGGAACAGGCATACCGGTGGCTTCTAGTAACTCTTTCGGAGGTGCTTGACGGGTGGCCGATTGCAGATATTTACCCGTAAGAATCGGTTCCGTGGCCTGCATTTTGTGGGTAGTGCTGTAATAACGATTGGTTTGCTGGAGGACAGTCCCGCGTTCTTGAATAGATTCGTTAGCGACTTTTTTCCGCAGTTTAATAATCGCGTCGATAATCGCTTCCGGACGGGGGGGACAACCGGGTATATAGACATCCACGGGGATAAGTTTATCTACCCCTCTAACTGCGGTGGTGGAGTCACTGCTGAACATTCCCCCCGTAATCGTACAGGCACCCATGGCGATAACGTATTTAGGTTCCGGCATTTCTTCATACAGACGCACCAAAGCGGGGGCCATTTTCATGGTGACTGTACCAGCAGTGATGATTAAATCGGCTTGCCGGGGACTAGAACGGGGAACTAAACCAAAGCGATCGAAATCAAAACGGGAACCAATCAAGGCTGCGAACTCGATAAAACAGCAAGCTGTACCGTATAGCATCGGCCAAAGACTTGACAAACGCGCCCAGTTATACAGGTCATCAACGGTGGTAAGGATGACATTTTCCGATAAATCCTGGGTAACTTTAGTGCGTTCGATGGGATTGAGGATTTTTTCGCTTTGTTGTTCGATAATTTGCTTAAATTCGCTGGTAGGGTTGGGACTCATCGGGTTATCCTCTCATGAAAAGTCAAAAATAAGGAAAATTATGGCTGTTATGACCATTCTAAGGCTCCTTTCCGCCAAGCATAGACGAGAGCAACCACAAGGATAGCAATAAAGATCAGTGCTTCTACAAAAGCTAATAGGCCCAATTGATTGAAAGCTACTGCCCAAGGGTAGAGAAAGACGGTTTCCACGTCAAAAACCACGAAAACGAGGGCAAACATATAATAACGAATGTTAAACTGAATCCAAGCACCGCCGATCGGTTCCATCCCCGATTCATAAGTGGTGCGTCTTTCCGGACCACCACCACTAGGCCGCAGGACTTTGGAGGCCGTTAGGGATAGGATTGGTACTAAACTGCAAGCGAGCAGAAATCCTAGAAAATACTCGTAACCTTTGAGGACAAACACTGGGTTTTTTTTCTCCTTATTCGCTATCGACAGGGGAAGTTGTCGGCATCTCTATGGCTACTTATTATAGAGGCTTTAGCAACCCGTCTCCTTCTCAAAAGCAGCATTGAGGATGTCAACTAGATTGCTCGTTAAGATTGTACGGGAGTGCTGGAGTTGCCAGTTCGAGCATTTGTACTAAAATTTCCGATAGGCAGTCTAAATTAGGAGCCGACCAAAGCAGCGATCGCACTAAGAGGAGAGGGTCTGGTATGGGGATAAATGTAAAAATTTATTAAATTGTAGCGTATGATACAGTCTGGGGGGGGTAGAGTGTATGCTGGCCACTGTCTACAACTAAATAGGAGAATTGAGCCATGGCTATTTACTTGGGCACAAATTTCGCAAACTACTACAACTATATGGGAAGTGAACAACTTTATGCCTATGGTTATGGTGGCAATGATACCATCTTGGGCAATACCAACCGTGATTATATTGACGGTGGCGACGGCAACGATGATCTGTATGGATGGTGGGGAAATGATACCTTATTAGGGGGATCAGGGAGTGATTATCTAAGTGGTGGTGGTGATGATGATCGCTTAACCGGCTCTACATCTCGATCTTTTAACAGCAATGAGTATGACACCTTGGTTGGAGGGTCTGGATGGGACATTTTTGTGCTAGGTAGCAGTGCTGGCAACTATTATCAAGGTAGTGGTTATGCTCTTATTACTGACTATAACGGGGCAAACGACTATATTCAAATTAAGAATACTGGTTCACTTAGCCTATCGTGGCAAAGTTGGGCTGGTAGTTCTGCTTTAGATACAGCCATCTATCAAGGAGGTGACTTAATTGGAGTCGTTCAAGATAACACCAGTATTGCGTTAACCAGTTATTACTTTCAATTTGTTTAGCGTCGCCTCGTAGGTTGAGTTGAGCGCAATAATACTGTAGAGAAAACCTAGACAACCTAATTGTTTTAGAATATTTAAAACCTTTCTATATCTAGAGAACGGGTTTCTTTAAGAAACCCGTTTTTTGGGCTTTTTGTGGTCGCTAATGCTTACTCTTAAATTGTTCGACACAACAGAATAAATACCCTCTTTATTCAGTCAGAAGTATCAGAAAAAACTATCATTTTGCTCTGTTTTTTTTTGCACTTGTACAACAATTAAATTTATCATAAAAAAGAGAAAAAATACCTTGAAAACTAGATAAATTATGGTAAATACTCTGCATCTCATATTTGTAAAAATATCATCTGGACAAGACACCATTAAGATAGGCACAACGTAAAGATAGAATAGAAGAAACGTTCTCATTTTGCCACGGTGCGCCCGAAAGTTTAACCCGCTTTCCAATTTGTTTAATCCCCGATTCAATCGCGCCTGAACCTAGGAAAGAAACTCGTTCTTTCTCTGCTGCCCCGGGAGAGTCCTTCCACAGAGTCAATGTTACTGACTGCTTGATACCTCCCCTGAACGGTTAAAGTTAAGAGAGTGGTGCGTTACTACCGACTACCGACTTCTAAATGGGATATTATCAACATGAAAACTAAATTATCTCAGCTTTATGAAACTGATTTTAATTTGTGGCTTGAGCAAACCGTAAATCACTTAAAAAAGGGCAATTTACAGGCCCTTGATTTAGATAACTTAATCGAAGAAATATCCGATATGGGACGTAATAATAGACGGGAGATATTCGGCCGTTTAAAAGTTCTCTTGATGCACTTACTTAAATGGCAATATCAACCAGAAAAACGGACTAATAGCTGGATAAATACCATTGATGAGCAAAGAGAACAATTAGAGCTTATTTTAAGGGATAGTCCTAGCTTAAAACCCTATTTAGCCGATATTTTCGCAGAATGTTATCAAAAAGCAGTGCGAGGGACGGTAAATGAAACTAATTTACCAAAAGAAACTTTTCCGGTTGATTGTCCTTTTACCCAAGAACAGGTTTTAAATTGGGATTATTTTCCTGAAAATACCTTTTGAACAATGGATATAAGTAGGGAGGCACAATTATTTGTAGGATGGGTTAACGGTAGCGTAACATGAGCGGGCGTTGGGTTTCATGCTTCAACCCAACCTACGTTCTTTTGAACAATGAATCTGGCAGTTTTATGAGAAAATCGCCCTGCTGTCAAGACTGATTTTTTTCTTGCCAAATAGCCAAGGCCATTTGATGAACAAATCGCCAAGGTAGATGATGCTGACGGGCAATAGCGGCACAATCTTCGTATTCTGGTTGTACGGTAATCGGTTGATTAATTGACTCTTTGTAGGCAACTTTTAGCCGAATTTGACCATAGACAGTATCGATCGATTGTATCTCTCTTTTTAAGATTAATCGCTCTTGAATCGTCCTTCTAATGCCTAAAGTTGTGGTTTCCTGAAAGATCATATTTTCACAAATAGCAATTTTATCCAAGCCACAAATTACTGTCAAAAGTATTCCCAAACGGGATTTTTTCATAGTAATTGCTTGACTAAATACATCTAAAGCCCCCGCTTGTAATAAAGCCTCGCTTAAGTAGGCGATCGCTTGCGGATTTAAGTCATCAATTTGAGTTTCTAAAACTGCCACAGTTTCGATTTCATCTAGCTTTTCTGGTGCTTTTTTCCCTAACCAAAGCCGGACAAGATTGGGAATCGGTAAATCTTTTGTCCCTGCCCCTAAACCGACCTTTTCTAACTGTATTTTGGGCGGTTTACCGAAACTTTTAGCTAAAGTTGTCACAATAGCTGCCCCCGTGGGTGTTACTAACTCCGCTGCGATGCCATTACTATAAATTGGTACTTGTCGATTACTTAACAATTGTACTACTGCTGGCACGGGAACCGGTAAACGACCATGGGCGGCCTGAACTGTACCGCCGCCGGTGGGTAGAGAAGAACAGTATAATTCACTCACCGATAGCCAATCCAAACCCAAACAAGTCCCAACGATATCAATAATGGCATCGGTTGCCCCCACTTCGTGAAAATGCACCTTTTCTGGCGCGATCCCGTGAACGGCTCCCTCTGCGATCGCAAGTTGTTGAAAAACCGCTAAACTCCATTCTTGGACTTTCTGGGGTAAATTTGCCTGTTTGATTAAATTTTCAATCTCCGGTAAATGGCGAGCGGGGGTATGATGGTGATGGTGGTGATGATGAGCGCACTTCTCGGCAGTGACATCGACGTGAACCTTAGTAGCAATTTGACCGCGACGATGCACTTTTTCGGCCCTTAACTGATATTCATCCTCAATTCCTAAAGTTTTTAGTTGTGCAATCAGGTATTCTAGGGGGACTCCTAAATCTACTAATGCCCCTAAACACATATCCCCGGCGATTCCCGTGGGACAATCCCAATAGGCGACGATTTTGCTATCATGGCTACTATTTACTCTCTCCATCCCGAAAATCCCCAACAACGTTCTATCCAAGAAATCTGTCATGCCCTTAAAAATGGGGCAATTATGCTTTATCCTACCGATACTGTCTATGCGATCGGTTGCGATCTCAATGTGAAATCTGCCGTCGAACGAGTTCGCCAAATCAAGCAACTATCTAATGATAAACCCTTGACGTTTCTCTGTTCTTCTTTGTCGAATATTTCCGAGTACGCAGTGGTCAGCGATCATGCCTATAAGATTATGCGACGAGTCATACCCGGTCCCTACACTTTTCTCTTACCGGCGACTAAATTAGTGCCGAAAGTGGTGATGAATCCAAAGCGGAAAACCACTGGTATCCGGGTTCCCGATCACGTTATCTGTCGCACTATTCTCGAAACCCTAGAAAATCCCATTATCTCTAGTTCTGCCCATCTTCCCGATCAGGAGGGGGATTTTCCCACCAAGGGATTAGAATCCGCTAGGTTATTCGATGCCCTCGATCATATCGTTGATTTAATTATCGAAGATGGTTCTGCTCCCGGTTCGGAAGTGTCAACAATTGTTGATTTTACCGGCGATCAACCGGATATCGTGCGTCAGGGTTTGGGTTGGCCGGAATTACAACAATGGTTATAACGAAGGCACTCATGCACTCATGCACTCATGCACTCATGCAAAAGGCCGCTTTTTGCTCCCCACACCCCACACCCCACACCCCACACCCCACAACTTCCCACTTGCCACTGATAACTGATAACTGATAACTGATAACTGTATCGGTTATTGCGACTTTTTATTTCCTGAAAACCGCCTTGTGGAAGTCAAGTTAGTTGCTTAAGATGGAGATAATCGCAGTCAGAGAAAACCTCTCAAGGAAATTATTACTATGGCTTTCACTCTTTATTCTCCCTTCCTAGAAATTAATTCTGTCCAACGTCAAATCGATCAACTTTTTCAAGAAGTATTACCGACAACTTTATTGGTATCTCGTCCCCCGGTGGAAATCTCCGTTAACGAGGATTCCGTGGAATTAAAAATCGAATTACCCGGTATGGATATTAAAGATATCGATGTGGAGGTTAGCAAGCAAATGGTGGCTATTAATGGGCAACGTGAATGCGCTGCCGAGGTAAAAGACAGCGAATTTTATTATGGTAAATTTAGTCGCTTGATTACCCTGCCAGTAGAGGTGCAAAATAGCCAAGTTACCGCTAACTATCAAGACGGTATTCTTTATCTCACCCTCCCGAAAGCGGCGGCAGAAAACAATACAGTGGTTAAAGTTAATCTTGGTTAGATGAGAAAAAGACTGGAGAATTTCTCCAGTCTTTGGTTTTATTTGTAGTCGCTAACTGTTAATGGAGTTCTTTGCCATTTAGGTTGACGGGACGGGGTTGAATAACACCAAAACCGCCGTGATTGCGTTGATAGATAACGTTGATTTCGTTAGTGTCTTTGTTGCAGAACATAAAGAAATCGTGATCGACTAATTGCAATTGTGTTAGTGCTTCCTCAATAGTCATCGGTGGCATGGCAAAGTATTTCATCCGCACTACTTCCGCAGGTAATTCGGGAGTGCGATCACCAATTAGGCTATCATCTAAGGGTTTCTCTTGCACCACCTCGCTAGTTTTAACGGGGGCGTTGGTGCGATGATCCACCAATCTTTCTTTATACTTGCGGAGTTGACGAGCGATTTTATCAGAAACTAAATCAATACTCGCGTACAAATTTTCGCTTCCTTCTTGAGCGCGAATCACTGTTCCATTAGCATAAACCGTTACCTCCGCTTTGTGGCGATCGGGAATGCGTGCATTCTTTTCCACGGAGAGGTGAACATCGACCTTTGTGGTTATGCCGTTAAAATGTTTCACCGCTTTCTCCAGCTTTTGTTCCACATAATCATGAATAGGTTCGGTGACAGCGATATTATTGCCCTGAATCAATAGCTTCATACTCACTACTCCATCTAAAAATTTTGCTATGGACTGCCCACATCAACTATTTTTAAGGGATGTTGATGCCAGGAATTTAATCCTCAAAAAAACTGCTCGATCGCGCTGTTGATTGAAAGTCAATTAGAGGTCACAGTCTAGATATTGTCGGTGTTCTCGTTCTCTTTTTTTTGTCGGATCGCACGGAAAATTCATCGGGTCGAGCGCCTATTTGCAACTGGATTTATCTACCTCTATTCTAACAAGTTTCTCTAAACCTTCTCTTAACAGAAATGCGAAGTTCTGTTAACTTTCATTTAAAGAAACTGATTTTTGCCGCCAGCAAGGGAATCCGGTGATTGTTTCTCCCGTTCGACGGTTAACCTCGGAATAGATGGGATAACCTTAGATTAGCACTTAGTATTCTCCCCAACATCTATATCTTCCCTTCTTTTAATTTTCCTTTGCGCTCCTTCACATTTCTTAAATAATTTGACAAATCTCGCAATGAATGCTCAAAAAATACCTCGTCCCTGTGGGCTAAAAATTTGGGCAATTACGCCCTATTCTTTGGCAACAGCGATCGCTGGTGGGGCGAGAATTGCTAATCCCGACTTACCTGATATCCTGCTAATACTCGAACAGCCCCCGTTTATACCCTATCCATTAGTCGGATCTTTCTTAACAAAAAGAGAAGAAACTTAAAAAAAAGGGAGACGATTGATCGGTATAGTTTTGAAAGAAGGAATCAAGGTCCAGGTGAGCAAAAAAATGGAGAAATGGGCAGCCCAAGAATTACAGTATGCAGACCTAGGGGACACGAGAAGAAAGAAAAGGTTAATCAGTATCGTGGAAAACTTGGCTAGCCAATTTAGTACAAGTGTGCCACAAGCTTCGGGAAATCTAGCGGCAGCGAGTGCCACCTATGACTTTTGGAATTCCCCCTATTTTCACCCCTCAGATCTAATTGCCGCCCAAGCTAAAAGTACAGTAGAAAGAATCAAAGAACATCCAATAGTTTTGGCAGTGCAAGACACAACAAGTTTAGACTTTACGACACAAAAAGCCAAAAAAGGAATGGGTTATCTAGATTGTAAAACCTCCTTTGGTCTCAAACTTCATACCACATTAGGAGTATCCCCGGTCGGAATACCTTTAGGACTGATTAATCAATAGGTCTGGGCAAGAGAAGAAAAGAATTTAGGGATTGCCAAGCAACGAAAAAAAAGAGAAACCCAAGAAAAAGAAAGTCAAAGATGGTTAAATTCTTGCTCAGAAACACAACAACAAATACCCGAAGATATTCAAGTAGTAACAATCGGAGATTGTGAGGCAGACATATTTGATTTATTTGCCCAGTCAAGAAATCCGAACTCTCATTTATTAATCTGAGGAACTCATAACCGAAAAGTTAACTATCTCGTCGAAGACAAGGAAAAGTCAGGGCATCCAGAGACTAAATATTTACATCAATCCATCAGAGAAATTAAAGCCTGTGGTAGCCTAGATGTGCAAGTAAAACGCAATCCTAATCACGAGGCTAGACTAGCTAAACTAACAGCTAGATTTGCCAGTTTTGAAATACAAGTACCTAGCCATCACCCCAAGGCGAACCCTCGTCAACCTGTCAAATTACAGGTGATTTTAGTAGAGGAAGCAAGTAGGTTATTGCTGCTATCAAAGACCTGAAAAGAAGCAAAAGTACCAGATCCTTCAGAACCACTATTAAGTGCAAAACCAAATTTTAAGAAATCTTTCGCTCCTACAAGAAAATCAACCCTTCTCGACTTTATTAAAAATTTAGATGTAATACTAAATCTTGTTATTAAAAACTGATTATTTATTCCCCCTTTCGCCGTTCGGCGGTTCGACCGACCTCACCGTCGAAGCCTTTTGCCTGTCCTGATATGTAGCCTATACTCAACGGATTTAGTATAAGGCAAAGTCGTCCTTTTAGGACAGAGTTTCAAACCCAGGATTTTCGATGATACAATAAAGTTAGGCCAAAATGCGATCGCAAGAGATAAAGCATGGTTCAAGCACCCATCGAACCCCAACTTTTCTATCCTGACTCCGACGGTAAACCTATGGCCGACAACACAGTTCAATATCGCTGGATTGTTCGCTTGGTTGCCAATCTCAAGTATTTATTTAAAGAGCAAACCGTCTTTGTCGCCGGAGATTTGCTCTGGTATCCCCAGCAGGTAACTGTACCCCCCGCTCCCTGTCAAGCTCCTGATGCCATGGTGGTTTTCGGTCGTCCACCGGGT
>VYKO01000069.1_pt1 | contig 26377 bp, 24 predicted proteins | sample 5114561 | NCBI WGS metagenome assembly VYKO01 (sample SAMN12291811, study PRJNA351875) | freshwater metagenome | isolation source: freshwater lake | place: USA: Michigan, Baseline Lake | collected 2011-08-08 | reverse complement strand
TTTTACTTATCATTAGTCGTTGCCTGAGTACATAAATACTAAGAAAATCCCTAATTTTTTAGCCCCTATCATTTAGCGATCGCTATTGGACAAAAACTTTTCCATCTACTGAAATTTAGTAGGACCAGCAAAGAAGTTAGTAAAAGCTGTTTGTAAATGTCTTAACCCTTGTTGTAAAGGTACACAGCTAACCTCATTCAAGAAGTCTAATTCTTCTTGTTTTTTCTCCTCGGTTAACATTGAAGAAGTTTGACTGTATCCTACTCTTTCTTGTCTTTCGTACCCAGCTTGTGTTCTGACATAGAGAGCTTGATTGTAAACTAATCTTACACAGCCCAAGGTGTGCCGCAATAACGACTCTTGTTCGGGTGTTGGGTAAAATCGAAACTAATAGGCTTTCTCTATGCCTCACATTCTAGCATATATGGTGTAAATGCGCTAGTATTTAATAGTAAAGCCAACCTGAAACGACGGGGTTTCAGACCAAAATTTTCGATGATGTTGTTTAATTTGATCGTAACCTATTGTAGGTAGAATATACACTTTAGTTATTAATATGGTAATTTTTTTGTCCTGGGGAGCCTGATTGAGCAAAGAAATGCTATATTTCTATTAGCACCCTTGCCAAAATCTCTGGAGAGTTGAGTTACTAATATGGTTAAAATTATCGGTCGTCAATCCTTGGGAAGAAAACCCGTTTACGATATTGGTGTGGAGAAAGATCATAATTTTTTGCTGGGCAACGGGTTAATTGCCTCCAATTGTTTTAATAAATCTCACTCTACCGCTTATGCTTACGTCACCTATCAAACCGCTTATTTAAAAGCTAATTATCCTGTGGAATATATGACAGCGTTACTAACTGCTAGTAGCGATAATCAGGATAAGGTGGAAAAGTATCGAGAAAACTGTCAGAAAATGAATATCGATGTCGAACCTCCCGACATCAATCGATCGCAAAAACATTTTACCCCGATTGGACGCAAAATTCTCTTTGGTTTGTCCGCAGTTAGAAATCTGGGCGAAAATGCGATCGAGGCTATTTTAAAAGCGCGGGAAGCAACAGGAGGAAAGTTTACTTCCTTAGGGGATTTTTGTGAGCGTGTTGATTTGCGATTGGTCAACAAAAGAGCTTTAGAAACGCTAATTTATTGTGGTGCTTTTGATAAAATTCAACCCAATCGCCATCAATTAATTGAAGATTTAGAATTAGTAGTTGCCTGGGCGCAAAAACGCAACAAAGAGAAAGAAAGTGGTCAAATGAATATTTTTGATATGCTAGGAGGTAGCACAGAAAATAAACAAGAATCCGAGTTTGAACAGTCTCCCAGTGCGCCGGCAGTGGAAGATTTTTCCCTACAGGAAAAGTTAAGACTGGAAAAAGAACATTTGGGTTTTTATGTTTCCGAACATCCTTTAAAAGCTTTACAAAGAGCCGCTCAAGTCCTATCTCCTATCAATTTAGCCGACTTAGAAGAACACAAAACCAGAAAAAAAGTTAGTGCAATTGTCCTATTAAATGCCGTTAAGAAAATTATGACCAAAAAAGGGACTCCCATGGCTTTTTTAACCCTAGAAGATGCCTCGGGACAGTCGGAAGCGGTGGTTTTTTCCGATACCTATGAACGTCTGCAAAAATTATTAGTGGAGGAAGCAACTTTAATGGTGTGGGGAAAAGTTGATCGCCGAGATGATCGGGTACAATTAATTATCGAAGATGCGGAACCGATCGAAACCATTAAAATGGTGATGGTTAATTTATCGATGCAAGATGTCGTCAACCAAAATCGTCAAAATCTTCTTAAAAGTATTCTGCAATCGGGAGACAAACAAAAGGCAAAAGTTCCCATTATTGCCACCATTGGTGCGGGAACTCAGCGTCAATTTGTGCGTTTAGGACAAAACTATTGGGTAGAGGATGACAATTCGGTGCTAGAGTCTCTGAAAGTTGCGGGTTTTCAGGCTAATTCTGCACCTCTGATTAATCATTAAATGCTAACTGGCAATCACCCAAGAGCCATGGCTGCGCCAATATTGTTCCTGTAAAACCTTCTCGATTTCCTGTTTCGATAATAATTCTCTTTCGACCCACAAATCAAGACAAATATGGATTTTGATCACCTCTTTGACACTATTGCCACTCTTGTCCTCCATCATTCTCCTAGTGGAATGGAAACGGAAATCGATCGCCTGTTACTAGAACGCTTTCAAGAGTTAGGATTAGAAACATGGCAAGATCAAGCGGGAAATGTCATCGGCAAAATTAGAGGACGAGATTCGACCCAAAAAATTGCTATTACTGGTCATAAAGACGAAATTGGTGCTATTATCAAAGCAATTAATCCCGATGGTACTCTGCAAATTCGCCAACTCGGAGGAGCTTTTCCTTGGATTTACGGAGAGGGAGTGGTGGATATTATCGGTGATCAGGAAACAAGATCGGGGATTCTCTCCTTTGGTTCCCGTCATCGAAAATTTTGGGTGGGAAACCCCGCCGTTCTAGGTTGGCTTTACGTTAGAATTAAAAAGACCGTCTCGAAAACCAAGTGAAAGGTCGCGAAAGTCTGTGGACTTTGTGTAAGACAGTACATGGTTTTTTAACCGTGGTATGCAACGGTGGTTGAAGCAGAAACTTAAATCGTGAGGTTTAGGAATCGCCGCCCTAAAAGTGCGGCGAGGATGTCAAATTTCCCATCAATCCCCGCAAAAAGTGCAGCAGGAAAACACTCCCGTCACCTGGGAATCCGCATGGATAGAGACGAAATTGACTCCAGAAGAATTAGACGCTTGCGGGGTGCGCGCCGGTAGTCGAGTCGTGGTGGGAAAACACCGAAAACAACCCTTTCGACTAAAAGACTACATTGCCAGTTATAGCTAAGGCCGCTTGCTTAGGTTTTCCCACCCAAAACACCCACGGTTATGAAATCGCCCATTTAGGAGCCATAGCTAACTGCACTAGCATATTACAAGCTTATTGTCAACTAATTTAGCTATTTTTAGCAAAAAACCAGAGCATCAATAGAACAATAGCGATCGCCAGTCCGCTAAAAACAGTATTTTTATGCTGCTCTAACTGCATGGGTGCGGGTGGTTCTTCTTTTTTCTGTTTATTTGTCCCCTTTTTAAATTGCGGTGTACTATCGGGAAGTTTCTCCAAATCGGGAATCTTCGTCATCCACTCATCTGGACGTTTGAGACGGGGAGCTTCGATAATATAAAGCAGACGCTTGGCCTGTTCGCGAATTTGATAGATAGGATGGGTAATAAGTTGCTTACAGATTTCACTAGCTTTCTCCCCCTCTCCTAACCCTTGATGGGCAGAAATTAACCAAATTTGGATCTCACCCCCTGCTCGGGATCCTAAGGAAATTAAGGCTAAAGCCGCATTTAATTGCTGGATACTAAGACGATATTGTCCACGCTCAAAGGCACTGATGCCAGCTTGATAAAGGTCTTGAAAAGAAGGATTTTCGGCCACGGAGTCAAGATCGAGATAAATAAAATTTTACATAAGTATAGCAAGAGCTAAGAAGCAAAAGGAAACTTTGATCAGTATCAGATGTGAGTTTTCAGTTCCTGATGGTTCTTCGTTACTTGGTATGGTTCGATCGGGTGGCATAATATAGACTACATCCTTATCTGGCAAGAGACTTAATTGATTAGTTCGTTATAGATGGAAAACAATTGACAAAAATCGCCAAATGTCTTTCTCTATAAGGGTTTCATCTCTTATAACCCCGTCTATTGCCTAACACAAACCGAAGAACCTCACTGATTACTGTTTACTGTTCACTGTTTACTGATCACTGAAAAGCTCCCCACCTCCGCCATTGAGAATGAGAATCTCGGCAAAAATCTGGTACACTTTCTGCTAAACCTGTTCAAGCTGCACGAAATGAAAGAGCGGAACTCTCTGTTACTAATTATATTAGCGATCGCCACTATACTAATTAGTCTAGTTTTGGGGATTGTATTTGGCAAAAAAGCGGCCTTGTTAGGGATTTGGGCAGTTCCCGCTATGGTCGGTTCTTTTGTCCATCCCCGTCTGGGATTATTGGCCCTAATCATCTATCTTCCCCTGAGTAATACGGTCGCTTTGTCTGTGGTGAGAGTTTTTCAGGTATTGGGCAACTTTATTGGCATAGAGCCATCCTATGCTCTCTACAAAATCGCCAAGGATGCCTTTTATTTCCCCGCTTTAGCGGCAATTTTAATTAAAACCAAAACTTTTAAGCAATTACGCCCCCAAATCAAGCCTTTTCTCATCACAGCTTTGATTTTACTTGCCAGCAGCTTGATAACTTTTCTTTTTGTCAATCTGCCCCAAGGGGCAATTGCTGTGGGAATTGTGGGATTAAAAACCCTCCTTAGTTATATTCCCTTGGTTCTCTGTGGCTACTATCTAATCGAGCAAAAACGGGATTTATTCGTGGTTAATCGGCTTTTAATCGTGATGATCTTAGTCTGTTGCGTTTTAGCTCTAATTCAATACTTCTTACTCGTCCAAGGTATCTGTCCTGATAATGAATTCCTCAATCAACTCGAAGTTCTTGTCCCGAAATCCGACAGCCAATTTTATCCGGATATTACCGAAAAAGCCACCTTGAAAGCTCAATGTTTTGTCGGGGGTTCAGTGTTGTATAATCCCGATCGAGGCTTAATTCGTCTCCCCGGCACATTTTCCGATCCTTGGCAATGGGCTTGGTTCTTAGTATCTAGTAGCGTCATCAGTTACGCGGCCAGTTTTAGTGATCCGCAAAAAAGATGGCGCGTCGCTGGTTGGGTAGCAATGGTTTTAGTCTTCCTTGCGACTCTGGTTTCTGGACAAAGAATACCTTTCTTGCTAGTACCTTTGTTTTACTTGGTTCTTTTTATTGCTACTAGCAAACATAAACAAAAGTTACCATTAAAATTGGGAATCTTGGGGCTGATTTCCCTGCTCGCGGTGACGTTAAATCCCTTTATTCAGGAAAGAGGACTAAATTTTCTCGATCGCTGGCTATATTCGTCTCCAATTGACTTTGTAGGCAATCAAATGCAGTGGATGTTCAATTATGTACAGCTTTTTGGTTTTGGTTTAGGCAAAGCCACCAGTGGCGCTCTTCATGTAGCGGGAGAAGAAGATATAAGACTAATTGAAACCTACTACGCTAAACTCCTCTACGAAATCGGTATCGTCGGTTTTATCGCTTTTATGGCACTGGTGACAATTCTCTGTATTCTCACCTTTAAAGCCTATTTAAAGGTAAAAAATGCTGCTTTAAAGCATTGGGGTCTCTGTATCTGGATTTTCCTACTTTTTATTAGCTATAACCCCTACTATTATCCTCTCTCCGTCGATCCCGTTTCTGTTTACTATTGGTTATTCGCCGGAATATTGCTAAAACTGCCAGAAATCAGTGATAAATTGGAAGATGAGGAGAGATTTCCCGAAAAAAGTGAAGTGGAGAATTAAGCGGATTTTTATCGATAATTAAATTATCTCTCGACTGATAGGAGTTAACCGCAATGACAGCAGAAACCCTTGCCTATTCCCTCGAATCTGTCCTCAAGGAAATTAAAGATAGTATTAAAAGTGTTGATCGAAAGCTAGACACCTTCCAGACAGATGTTGACCAAAAGCTAGACAATCTCGAAAAAAGTTTTGACCAAAAGCTAGATAATCTCGAAAAAGGTTTCGAGCAAAAGCTAGAAACCTTACAGAAAAATGTCGAGCAAAAGCTAGACAACCTACAGAAAAATGTCACCGATGTCAAGATAGGACTAGCAACTTTAACAGAGAAAGTCGATAGTATGGATAATCGACTGATCAAGGTGGAAGGAACCCAAAGTAACCAAATTTGGACATTAATAACTCTCTTGAGTGGTTCCTTGATTGCTGTCGGGTTCCGTGCTTTTTTTATGGGCAACAATCCCTAGGCGATCGCTGTAGAGTAAGGAGACTTTCTCGCTTGTCCCACCCGACACGCTGCCCCCAGGAAAAACTTTTTCGGCAAGCCCCTGTTTTTTATACACTTTATTTAAACAGTTTGAGTTATAAGATAACCGGCATGACTCAACTCACATCGCGCCCTAGTGTCTTAATTGTCGATGATTTGCCCAATAATGTGCGGCTATTGTCGATTATGCTCACCGAGAAGGGATATCAGGTACGGAAAGCGATTAATGGACAGATGGCACTGAATACAGTGCGATCGCTAATTCCCGATCTGATCCTCCTCGATATTAATATGCCCAATCTCAATGGTTATCAAGTTTGTGAACAGTTAAAAGCTGATGAAAAAACCAGAGAAATTCCCGTGATTTTTATTAGCGCTCTTGATGATGTCTTAGATAAAGTCAAAGCTTTTCAAGTGGGAGGTGTCGATTATATTTCTAAACCTTTTCAAGGGGAAGAAGTGATGGCACGCATCGAAAATCAATTAACTATTTCTCGTCAAAAAAAACAACTCCAAAACGAAATTAAAGAACGTCAAAAAACTGAGGAAACTTTAGAAATTTATCTTCATGCCGTCTCTCACGATCTCCGCAATCCTGTGATCGGGATGTCAATGCTCTTAAATAATTTAATTAAAAATTCTCAGGGAGAAACTAAAGAAGTATCCCGGAAGACTTTACAACAGATGGCCAACAGTTGCGATCGACAATTAACTTTAATTGATTCTCTCGTCGAAACCCGACAAAATGATCTTTGGGGAGTTTCCCTAGAACTAAGGCCTTTATCTCTCTACGAAATCGGTCAACAAATTAGTCAGGAGTGGGAGTTAAGATTAAGGGAAAATCAAGCAAGTTTAATTAATAATTTTTCACCCGATTTACCTTTAGTTAATGCCGATGCTCACCATCTCTGGCGAGTTTTTGAGAATTTATTAGCCAATGCCCTTAAACACAATCCCCAGGGGATAATTATCACTTTATCCGCTAGACTAGAGGGCAATTATCTCCGGTGTAGTATTGCCGATAATGGCGTGGGAATTAGCGAAACCCAGAGAAAAAAATTATTCGATCACTATCAACGAGGCAACAATAATAATAATCAGATTAGTTTAGGACTAGGTTTATATCTATGTCGTCAAATTATCCATGCTCACGGAGGTGAAATTGGCATTATGAATAATGACGAAAAAGGTTCACAATTTTGGTTTACTTTGCCCTGCTAAGCTGTTGACTAAATAGGTAGATGTTAAAAACTTTCAGACACCCCCCTTATCAAGGGGGGATTAAGGGGGGATCTATCTTCAATTTAATTATAACCAGCTACTTATCTACATTACTCGTTAAGACTGTCTATGAGCAGGAAGAGCCAGTTTAAACATTTGTTTTTTCCTGTGACCGGGGAAAGAAAGGGCTAAGATCTATCTAGATCAACTATCTTCACTTGCCATGGCCGCCAATGCCGACTATTCTGCCCATTCCAGCGTTAACTTGCAACAACCTTGGCATACCTATCCGGTGGAAACCACCCTATCTATCCTCGGTAGTTCGGCTGTTAATGGCCTCAATAGAGAGCAAATCGCCGAAAGAATTAAATATTATGGCAAAAATGAACTACAAGAACGTCCAGGGCGCAGTAATTGGCAAATTCTCCTGGATCAGTTTACCAATATTATGCTCCTCCTCTTAATTGCCGTGGCCATAATTTCCGGGGGACTAGATTTACTGGCATTACAGCGCGGTCATCTGGCTAAAATTGGCGTTCCCTTCAAAGATACGATCGCTATTTTAACAATTGTCATCCTCAATGGTATGCTCGGCTATCTGCAAGAAAGTCGCGCCGAAAAAGCTCTGGCAGCTTTAAAAAAACTTTCCTCTCCCCAAGTTAATGTTATTCGCGAGGGCCAACGCACGGAAATAGATGCGGTTAATCTCGTCCCCGGGGACATCATGCTGATTGAAGCGGGAACCCAAATCAGCGCCGACGGCCAAATTATCGAAGCTTTTAACCTGCAAATTCGCGAATCGGCCTTGACAGGAGAGGCAAATAGTGTTAATAAATCCGCCTCCATTGACCCCTTAGACCGGGATACTCCCCTTGGCGATCGCTTAAATTTTGTCTTTACTGGAACAGAAGTACTGCAAGGCCGGGCCAAGGTCATCGTTACCAATACGGGAATGACGACGGAATTAGGCAAAATCGCTCAAATGTTAGCAACAGTCGGCAATGAACCCACTCCTCTCCAAAAAAGAATGACTCACTTGGGTAATGTCCTTGTCGCTGGTTCTCTGATTCTAGTTGCCCTGACTATTACCATCGGCCTGATCAATGCCGGTTGGTCGGCCCTAGAGGAATTAGTCGAAGTTTCCCTTAGTATGGCAGTAGCTGTCGTTCCCGAAGGATTACCCGCAGTTATCACCCTAACTCTCGCCCTAGGTACCCAACGCATGGTCAAACGTCAGGCCTTGATTCGCAAACTGCCGGCAGTAGAAACCCTTGGTTCCGTTAATGTGATCTGTTCCGACAAAACTGGGACGCTAACGGAAAATAAAATGACCGTGCGGGAGATAGAGACAATTAATCGCAATTTTTCGGTGACAGGGGAAGGATATAGCCCAAAAGGACAATTTTTAGACTCCGAGCAACAGGCGATCGATCCCAAAACCGATCTAGAATTACATCATCTTTTAATTGCCAGTGTCCTCTGCAACGATGCCAGTTTAGACCTCGATAACGGTCACGATAGCATTTTAGGCGATCCCACGGAAGGAGCCTTATTAGTTTTAGGGGCGAAAGCGGGCTTAAATTTATCCCTAACCAAGCAAGAGTTCCCTAGAATCGCTGAAATCCCCTTTTCTTCTCAAAGAAAGCGAATGTCGGTCATTTGTCAAGGAGTCAATCCCGTACTATTTACCAAAGGTTCCCCGGAATTAATCCTTGAACAATGTCTCTCCTATCAATCGGGATTAGAAAGTCTTCCTTTTGGGGATAGGGAAAAAGAAAAAGTCTTAGTCGCTAACAATGCTATGGCGAACAGGGGTTTGCGAGTCTTAGGATTAGCCTATAAAAACCTGATTTATCCGCCAGAATCAACTGAAATCAGCGAAGATGCCCTAATTTGGTTAGGAATGGTCGGTATGATCGACGCAGCGCGACCGGAGGTACAAATCGCCGTGGCTAGGTGTCGAGAAGCGGGAATCCGTCCAATCATGATCACCGGCGATCATCAATTAACTGCTCTAGCGGTGGCTAAAAGTCTTGGTATTGCACAAGCAGGAGCTTTAGTCATCTCAGGGCGAGAATTAGATAAATTATCACCAATTCAGCTAGAAAACATCATTGACAAAACTAACATCTATGCCCGTGTCTCCCCCGAACATAAATTAACTATTGTCCGCGCCTTGCAAAAAAAGGGTAAATTTGTTGCTATGACCGGAGATGGGGTGAATGATGCTCCGGCCCTGAAACAAGCAGATATCGGCATTGCCATGGGAATCTCCGGCACCGATGTCACCAAAGAGGCTAGTGATATGATTCTCCTCGATGATAATTTTGCCACCATCGTCGCCGCCACGGAAGAAGGGCGAGTGGTTTATAACAATATTCGCAGTTTTATTAAATATATTCTCGGCAGTAATATCGGGGAAGTGATTACTATCGCTGCTTCGCCTCTTTTGGGTTTAGCTACTCCTCTCACTCCCCTACAAATTCTCTGGATGAATTTAGTTACTGATGGTTTACCCGCGTTAGCTTTGGCAGTGGAACCCGCTTCTCCTAATATTATGCGTCGCCCTCCTTTTAGTCCCCAAGAAAGTATTTTTGCTCGCGGTTTGGGCAGTTATATTGTGAGAATTGGGATTATTTTTTCGATTATTAATATCACTCAAATGTTAATCGCTGTGCGCTTGGATCCGCTTTTTGGTAATACCGGTTCATGGAAAACTATGGTTTTTACTACTCTCTGTTTAGCTCAGATGGGTCATGCCATTTCTGTGCGATCGAGCGATCATCTTACCATAGAAATGAATCCTTTGACTAATCCCTATCTCTGGGTAGCAGTAACCCTGACGACAATTTTTCAACTGATGTTAATCTATGTTCCTGCTCTGCGGGATTTTTTTGGTACTCAATTTTTAACTAAAGAAGAATTATTAATCTGTTTGGGATTTAGTACCTTGTTATTCGTTTGGGTGGAGTTAGAAAAATTATTTACCCGTTGGTATCATCGGCGATAATCAGGGGGAGCATCCCACTTTTGCAATAAGCAATTGTACTTAGATGCGAAATACTTATATGGCAAGCCTTTTCGGGAGTTCATAGATTTTCAACGGTTCTCTAAATTGTGTGATTGGAACCAGAATCGTTATTACAAAAGCCTTCTTACCCTTCTGAGCATTTATACTCATTACATAATTGGGATGCTCCCATAATCAGGGAGCTTTTTTCAGTGTTCAGTAAACAGTGAATTGAAAACTCAAATCTGATAACTGATAAACCCCATCCACAGGGAAAACCCTTGTTTGGCTTTTTCAGCTACGAGCCTTGCATAGCAATACTTTTAAGACTTAGTGCCTTGGCCGTGAAATTCCAGTTCTCTAGCTGATTGCAGTTTGGCTTACTATTAAAAACTGATTTGATCTAAAATTGAGTCAGCAATATCTAATTTGGAGTCTCAGGCAATGGAACCGATTTCTCTAATTCTCGCTGCGTTGGCTGCTGGTGCGGCTGCTGCTGCTAAGGATACGGCAGGAACAGCCGTTAAGGATGCTTATGAGAGTTTAAAAGCGTTGATTAAGAAGAAATTTGCCGAGAATACTAAAGCACAGGAAGCACTAAAAGATTATGAAGAAGATACTGAAACTTATGAGAAACCTTTTGAAAAGCAATTAAAGACATTAGAGCCTAATGACCGAGATGAAATCAAGGAGTTGGCAGAGAAATTAAACCAAGTGCTGAAGACAAATGAATTAGCAGGTTCTCAACCTAAATTTGGTGGAACGTTTACAGCAGAAAAACAGGTGATTCAACAAGGGGAAAAGAATGTCATTGACAATATTAGTCTTTGACTAAATTAAATTTAGGGAGAGCATGAGGAGAAACAAATGTCTGAATCTATTTTTCGCTCCCATTTTCAGGCTGAAAAGCAGGTTATTCAGCAGGGTGATAATAATACACAGAATATTATTGTCAAGACAGAAATAAACTATGGCGATGATCCTGAAGAGGAGAAAGTTGCTGCAACCATCAATGAAAATTCTCCCTATTTAGGTTTAGTTGCATTTACAGCAAATGATGCGAATCTTTTTTATGGACGCAAAAAGGTCATTAATGATTTATTAAAAGAGCTAGAAAAAGAGAATTTAATTTTTCTTTTAGGAGCATCAGGAAGTGGCAAGTCTTCTTTAGTACAAGCTGGTTTAATTCCTGCTTTATCGGCTAAATATAAGCCCAATTTCTCTAATTTAAGCATGGTTCCTAATGATGATCCTTTTTTCTCATTCTATCTTCAGGTTGCCAATTTTATTTCTCAATCTCCCACGGACTATAAACAATCGGAGACTCAAGTTGCTTTACCACCCCAAGATAATATAACGGCTGCGGTTGAATACCTAGAAAAGGTCATCACAACCTTAAAGAAAAAGCCAGAGTCTTTGTGGTTAATTTTTATTGATCAATTTGAAGAAATTTTAACTCAAAGTCAGGATAATAATGGTTGTCTATTTATTCAATCTTTAGATAATTTAATTAGTTATTTACAGCGAACTAATAATTCATCAGTCAAAATTGTCTTGACAATGAGAACTGACTTTTTAGATCAATTTATGCATACGTTTCCTGATTTTGTAGTGACGATACAAAGCGATGGAAGAAAGCCATTTAGTTATATTACGCCCATGGCAGATCGGGAATTGAAGTTAGTGATTAAAAATCCGGCGGCGACTCATGGAGTAAATGTTGATCTGAATTTAATTGAGAAGATTATTGAAGATTTTAGAGGTGAATCTCGGTCTTTACCTTTGTTACAATATACCTTAGATCTTTTATGGCAAAAGGATGATTTATCGGATAGGTTACTTGATTACGATACTTATAAAAATTTGGGCGGTGTTGGGGGAGCTTTACAACAACAAGCAGAGAAAATTTATCAACATTTTGAATCTCAGGGTCAGGGAAAAGCTGTTGAAAGTATTTTTGTTCAGTTAGTGACAATTACATCGGATGGAAAAAGAGTTAGTAAACGGAAAAATAAATCTGGATTTAATGATGAATTAGGAAAAATTGTTGATGAATTAGTGAAAAAATATCGTCTGTTGGTGAGTGGCCGTCAGGAAGGCATGGTAGAAATTGCCCATGAAGCTTTGATTGGCTCTTGGCAAAGGTTACAGGACTGGATTACTAAATATGAGAAGGAGATTATTTTAGAAAGACAATTAAAAGAAGCGGCTGAATCTTGGTGGAAAGATAAAGCGGATGAGAAAAAAGCAATTAGTGAGCTTTGGACTGGCTCTAAGTTGACGCAAGTGAGCAATCTATTAAAAGCGAAATCTCTACCTGATTTAAATGCTTTAAGGAATTATTTTGGGGATGTAACGGTTGAGTTTATGAGGGCAAGTCGGGAATACCAGCAACGACTCCAGAAAGCCGAAGCCGAACGCAAACAACGTGAAGTTAATACAGAACTTAGTTTAGCAAATTCTCTCAGTGGTTATTCTTTGTATCTCTTTAATGAAGGGGGAAAAGATTTAGAAGCTTTTGTTGAAGCGATTAAGGCTGGAAAAATTTTACAGAAACACAATGCAAGCAACACGAAGGTAATAGATGCCTTGCAGAAGATTCTGGTTGAAGGAAGGGAATATAATCGCTTGAAAGGGCATGATGGCAGTGTTTATAGCGTGAGTTTTAGCAGCGACGGTAAAACATTAGCGACCGGTAGTGAAGACAAGACAATCAAACTGTGGAATGTAGAGACAGGGGAAGAAATCGGCACTCTCTCTGGGCATAATGGCAGTGTCTATAGCGTCAGTTTTAGCAGCGACGGTAAGACTTTAGCGACCGGTAGTGAGGACAAGACAATCAAACTGTGGAATGTAGAGACAGGGGAAGAAATCGGCACTCTCTCTGGGCATAATGGCAGTGTCTATAGTGTGAGTTTTAGCAGCGACGGTAAGACTTTAGCGACCGGTAGTGAGGACAAGACAATCAAACTGTGGAATGTAGAGACAGGGGAAGAAATCGGCACTCTCACTCGGCATCCTAGCAGTGTCTATAGCGTCAGTTTTAGTAGCGACGGTAAGACTTTGGCGACTGGTAGTTATGACGGCACAATCAAACTGTGGAATGGGTCAACAGGTCAAGAAATCCGCACTCTCTCTGGGCCTAATGATATTGTCTTGAGTGTGAGTTTTAGCCCTGACGGTAAGACTTTAGCGACCGGTAGTGAAGACAAGACAATCAAACTGTGGGATGTAGAGACTGGTCAAGAAATTCGCACTCTCTCTGGGCATAATGATTATGTCCTTAGCGTGAGTTTTAGTCCCGACGGTAAGACTTTAGCGACCGGTAGTGAGGATAAGACAATCAAACTGTGGAATGTAGAAACAGGCCAAGAAATCGGCACTCTCAGAGGGCATAATGGAATTGTCTTAAGCGTGAGTTTTAGTAGCGACGGTAAGACCTTAGCTTCTAGTAGTTATGACAATACAATCAAACTGTGGAATGTCGAGGGAAAAGAAATCCGCACTCTCTCTGGGCATAATAGGGAAGTCAATAGCGTTAATTTTAGTCCCGACGGTAAGACCTTAGCGACCGGTAGTCGGGACAAGACAATCAAACTGTGGAATGTAGAGACAGGTCAAAAAATCCGCACTCTCTCTGGGCATAAATGGAGTGTCAATAGCGTGAGTTTTAGCAGGGACGGTAAGAAATTAGCGACCGGTAGTGGTATCTTGATATCTTTTAGAGACAACACAATCAAACTATGGAATGTAGAGACAGGTCAAGAAATCCGCACCCTTCCCTTGCAACTCTACGAGAACACTGGGCATAATAAAAGTGTCACTAGCGTGAGTTTTAGCCCTGACGGTAAGACTTTAGCGACCGGTAGTGGTGACAACACAATCAAACTGTGGAATGTAGAGACAGGTCAAGAAATCCGCACTCTCACTGGGCATAATAGTAATGTCAATAGCGTGAGTTTTAGCCCTGACGGTAAGACATTAGCGACCGGTAGTGATGACGGCACAATCAAACTGTGGGATGTAGAGACTGGTCAAGAAATCCTCACTCTCACTGGGCATAATAGTAATGTCAATAGCGTGAGTTTTAGCCCCGACGGTAAGACATTAGCCTCTGGTAGTGAAGACACCACAATCAAACTATGGAATGTGGAAACAGGGAAAGAAATCGGCACTCTCAAGGGGCATAATGATGTTGTCAGAAGCGTGAGTTTTAGCAGTGACGGTAAGACATTAGCCTCTGGTAGTAAAGACAAGACAATCAAACTGTGGAATGTAGAAACAGGGAAAGAAATTCGCACTCTCACAGGGCATAATAGCACTGTCACTAGCGTGAGTTTTAGCCCAGACGGTAAGACTTTAGCGACCGGTAGTCATGACAAGACTATCAAACTGTGGAATGGAGAATATGGTTGGGGTTTAGATGGTTTAATGGGGCGGAGTTGCGATTGGGTACGGGCTTATTTGCACAATCCTAATTCTGATGCTAGAGAAGAGGATAGATATTTGTGTGATGGGATTGGGGGTAAATAGTCAGTATCAGGATTTTGAGGATTAGAGGATTTTCAGGATGCTCAACCTTAAAAGATTGTCGGGAGTTTCCAAGTAAATAATCCAGTTAATCCTAAAATCCCGTTAATCTTGGTTTAGACTTCTTTGTGAGGATACAGAAGGATTGTAGGGCGATGCAGAAGCATTTTAGGGCGATGCAGAAGAGTTGTAGGATAATGCAGGACTTAAACGCTTTAATGGGACGTAGTTGCGCTTGGGTGCGGGCTTATTTGCAGAATAATATTAATGTCAGGGAGGAAGATAGGCATTTGTGTGATGGGATTAGTACAAAGAATTAGCCCACCAATTTAATAATAAAGTTGCTCTGTTACAGCCGATTCTTAATTTAGGTTTTTTTCAGAGATTATCGCCACAAACACGCACCCTACAAGAGCGGCGATCGCATTAAAAACGTTTTATTTACCTCAATAACTCTGTTGCTTCTTTTAAGACTTGATTAATTTCGGGTTTGTGACAACTAATTACATCGTTTGGTAAATGCTTGTGATGGGGAAAAGTAGAGAGATTGGGAAAGTGAGGGGTACTATCATAACGAAAAACTAGGTTGTTTTTTTCATCTTGTAAATGGTAACGATAATCTAGGAATTCTAAGTAATTGTCTGTGATTACTATAGCTTCGTTTATTTCTAATAAATGGGTCTGCTTGAAACGTAACCTAATTCTTAAATTAGCTCTTTGTGATGTCAGTATTTCTTCTTGATAACATTCTACATAAGCATTTTCACACTGCACAATTGCTTGCTCTACTTGATTGAGTTAATCAGATAAAAGTTTAAGCATCATGATTTAATCTTTGTTCTAATTCTTGACGCAAAGCAAGGTAATGACGATAATCGTTTGCCCATTCTATAAATATTATATCATCTGACAATATTCCCTGATTGTATTCTTTATAAAAATCTTCGGAATCCATTTTATGTTGGTTCTCATAGACGCTAAGTCGCTTGGCAACAGCAATCAAAGCATCTAAAGATGATGTATATTGAATGGTCTGTTTACGCATTTTTCTTTTACTCCAAAATAATGATATTTTGATTATAAACGATCGCACTCAAACAAAAACATAAATCGTCGGGTGCGAAGCGCGATAGCGTAACGCACCAATTATTCTTTTAGTTTCTTCTTTTTTATCAGTGGAAAAAGCATAAAGCCAAATATTAGAATCAACAAAACAACTATGATTTTTAAGTTCTGTCATAAATTTCTTCTCGTTTCATAAATTCTAAATTATCAACCTCTATAGGATTTTCCAACAGGTATTCAATCATATCAATTTCAGTTTCACCTTTATTGAGTTGATTTTGAGCTTTAAATGCGGCAATAAGTACCTGTATCTGCTGAATTTGTTCAGGTTTAAGTCCAGTTACATTAATATTTTTAATCATGGCTACCTTGGAATGATTTTTACTTTAATTATACTAGGGACTTTCAAAAACCTTGCATTATCCTTCTTGTAGTACATCGCTTGGTACAAAAAACAAGGGCAACAAAGCCTGAAACGACCGGCTACTGACTCCTGACTCCTGACTCCTACCACCACCGAAAAACTTTTTCAGCAGACCCTAATTACACCCTCTCACAATAATGCTCTTCCTTTTTTACATCTTTGACCAAAATTATCGGTGTTTATCTAGAGCAGACAGAGGAAGATGTAGCAATGATTAAACCAGCTGTATTGGTACGAATATCACCGATACTGACTTGAATTGTCAGGTTAAATAAAACTAAAGCTATTGAGAGAGAAATAAAAATCTACACTTCAACCAAATGAACCCAACTTAGAGAAGATTTAACGCTGTTAAATAAGCGTTTATCGCTGGTGTATAAATTTGCTTGAAATCGTTGAGCTAATACTAGATAATGGGCATCATAAGTAGCAGGAAGATTCAAGGTTTGCGAAATTTCTATTGCTTGGTAATGGAGGTAAATATCTCCATGAAACTGAATGGGTAAATCTAAGACTTCTGTAAGGAGGGTTTGCGCTTCTGTCTCCAAAATTTGACCAGCTTTTTTCAGACGATGAAATACGTTAGTGACTTCGTAACATAATAAAGTTGGCGCAATCACTAAATTTTCCTCGGTCATCCATTTTTGCCAGAGTTGACTATACATTGTTACAGAAGATTCAACCGTTGTTAAACGAACTATAAAACTAGAATCAACACAGATAAATGTATTAGTCATTATTTTCTCTATTCACTCACAATTTCTTCCATCAATTGCCGATCTCTTTCTTCTCTCATTTGATGAATAATTTCAGTAACATCGGTTTCAAATGGGTTTCCCTGACGACGTTCATAAATGGCTTTTCGAGTTGCGTCAATTCGTTCTAATGCAATTTCCCAAGAGGGGTGATCTTTGAGTTTTTTTCCTAACAATTCCTGTTCTTCTAGGGACAAGGATTTAATTGCATTAACTAGAGATTCCACGAGTTGAATATTCATTTTTTTTACATCTTTGACCAAAATTATCGGTGTTTATGAAGAGTTATTAAAGAGACGCAAACTCCGTCGCTTACGTCCCCAATTCATCCCCAATCAAAGTTTACCGCTTGGATAACCGAGAAATAACCCGTTTAAAGTCATATCATCCGTAAGGAAAATTAGCCCGACTTTTTTAACAATTGTCGGCAAAATTTTGCTTGCTTTTTTCACGGCTTTTTGCGATAATATTTTTATAAGACTTTATATATAATGGAGTGGTGGCACTCCCGAAAAGATAGACAGATTCCCATTATAAGAAAAGTATAACCGAAGCCGCCGCCCAAGTCAAGGGATCACTCCTTTTTTTTTGAGAAGTTTTCAGAAAAAAAAATCAAAGAGGCAGCCGGAGATATTCGGTTTTTCTTCACTTTTTGGGCGAAAAAACCCTTTTAGGATGCCTATAATAGGAGAGAGAAAGGGTTAAAAACTAAAAAAAAATGGCGGAGAGAGTCCAGAAAATCCTTGCCCAGTGGGGAATTGCCTCCCGAAGAAGGGCGGAGGAGATGATCGTGGCCGGACGAGTGAGACGGAATGGCAAAATCGTGCAGTTAGGAGAAAAAGCCGACCCCGAAAAAGATCACCTAGAGATAGACGGAAAAAAAATTGAACCGGCCAATCGTCCCCAAAGATTGTATATACTGATCAACAAACCCATTGGTGTGGTTTCTACCTGTAAGGATCCACAAAACCGGCCGACGGTAATTGACCTTTTGCCCGACTCCCTCGCCAGCGAGACAGGGTTACATCCCGTAGGAAGGTTGGACATTAACACCACTGGGGCTTTACTCCTCACCAACGACGGTCAACTCACCCTCACCCTCACCCATCCCCGTTATCATTTGCCCAAAACCTATCGGGTTTGGCTAGATGGTGCGATTGATAGACTTGCGCTCCAGCGTTGGCGAGAAGGTATCCTCTTAGAGGGAAAAAAAACCTTACCCGCACAGGTTGAGATACTCAAGCAAACCGACCAAAAAACCCTACTAGAAGTTATTTTAGTGGAGGGAAGAAATCGGCAGATTCGCTGTGTAGCCGAAGAATTAGGTTATCACGTCCTGAAACTTCATCGCAGTGCCATCGGTCGTATTCAACTAAACTCCGGTAATAATTCCCCCTTACCCTTGGGTCATTACCGTTTTTTAACCCTTGATGAACTGAAATATTTAAAAAGCCAGATTAACTAAGCTGAAAGTCAGCCCCTAATAGCGATATGTTTCGCCTTCTCCAATCACAACTTGATCCCCAGCATAAACAGCGAACCAAATTACTGGAAATCGGCGTTTATTTGCAAAAAAATCGCCTAGAACAGTCCCTTTCTCTCGATGAAATTGCCCAGAAAACCTTAATCCCGCGCCATCGCCTAGAAGCGTTGGAAGCGGGGGATTTGGAAGCATTGCCCGAGCCGATTTATATTCGTTGGTTAATCAAGCAATTTGCTGATAGTCTCGCCTTGGATGGTGAGACGATTAGCCGACGTTTTCCCACCAAGGTAAATAACTTTTTTAGGGGAACAAAACCGTCTTTATCGCTGCCGCGTCTTCAAATTCGCCCGATTCATCTCTATTTTCTCTATTTAATCTTAGTTATTGGTTCCGTACAAACCCTATCCCACGTCCTGCAAAAATCGGTACTGCAATCGAATCGCTTACCGCCGCCTTCCTTGCCACAACAGCAAATTGTCCAACCGAAAAGCAATCCCCTTCAACCGGTAGCCAACAAAACCAGCAATAATCAGCAGCTGGTGGTGGGGGTAAAACTGGAGGATGACTGCTGGCTGCGGGTGGTGGTGGATGGCAAGACAGAATTTGAGGGTGTGCTGCCCCAAGGAACCCATCGCACTTGGCAAGCAAACCGAGAATTAACCGTGAGGGCGGGTAATGCCGGCGGGGTTTACGTTGCTGTTAATAATGCCAATGCTAAACAACTGGGACAACCGGGCAAAGTCGAGGAAGTCACCTACCGGGCAAATTGAGCTAATTTATGCAAAAGGTTTTTTCACCCCTCGATCGCCTTCAGGGAGGGTTAATCGGGGCATATATTGGGGAATCCTTGCATAATCAGCCCTTAATACCAGCCTTTAACTATGAGGCTACGCCAAGGACGACCCTGCTTTTGCAAGCTCTGCAATCTAAGGAAGACTTGCAGATTGCGATCGCAGCCAAGCAAGAGTCGGAATCGGCGTTATTATTTGTGCTGTTGCCGGAGATTTTAACCTGGCCTGACCATAGGGAACGTTGGCAAGCTAGATTAAATTTTTGGCTGAAAAAGGGCTTAATTTCCGAGTTAACCCAACAAGAAGCGATAATTTGGGGAGAGGCAGTAGGTCTGTTATTACAGGGGAAAAAGCCTTTAAATCAGTTAATGGGGCAATTACTAACTATTAAGCCCAAGAATAAGCTATTAGAGCAGATTCAGTCAGCTTTAGGGCAAAATCATCCCTTAGAGTTCATTTTATCGGCTTGGACGAAAGATATCTCACCTTTAGGAATTGCGATCGCAGCTTCTCTCTATACCTTTCTGCAAACGACCGAGGATTTCGCCGTTAGCGTGCGTCGCGCTAATTCTAGTCCCTATCAACGGCAATTAACCACCACTTTAGCGGGAATTTGGGCGGGATTGTACAACGGTATCGAGGGTATTCCCCTAGCTTGGCGGCAAAATTTGCCGAAAGAGCCAGTTAAACAGCAATTAATGGATAAAGCTGGGGAAATCTATCGAATTTCCCTGGGTATATCTCCTCATCTTGTCCTATCTCCTCATACTGCCGTCGCTTACGGGGGAACAATCCAACCCCGTCCCAGCTTAAAATTGGTCTCTCAAGACAGTTGAAGATCGCTGTTATTTGGACTACAGGCGCTCGCTGGCTTTAATAAGCGATCACATCTCCTTCTTCCCAGTCGAGGGGAACATGGGGGAGTTGCCCGGCAATAGACTGGCGTGTGCTGGCAGAAATGCCTTTGGTGAAGATGCGTAACACCAGCTGCCCTCTGGCATCTAGACCGATTCCGGTGCCAGTTACACCGGGTTGAGCCATCAACCAAGCTTCTTGGCTGTCACGCAAAGCCAACAACTGTTCCTGAGTATAATTTTTCATCGGTGTTACCCCTATTAAATCGATGGTCGGCGACAAATAAATTTTAGCTGAAACAATACCCGATCGCCTCTAGGATTCGGCGATCAGGTGCGGAGATTGGCGAGAGGAAAACTTGAGGGTGAATTAGCGACTGTTGACAAATCTCTGAATGGAAAGTTGCGAGATCACGGCTTCGATCGGGTTAGCAAAGGTGATACTGTTGTCTGTTCGTCCTGCAAAGAGGAGGGCGACGGGTTGATTGCTGTTTGCCGTCACGATCAGTGAACCAGAGTCCCCACCGCGACTAAAAGGATTGCCGCCGATGCCACGGATGCCGATCTGATTGCGGAATTGGGCGGCACCGCAGGAGTAGCCACCGACGGAGATATTGACGTTAATATCGGTAATCGTGCCGATAGTTGCTTGGGTTGTCCGACCATTTTTCTTCACCGTCATACCTAGGCGGGCGGCGATCGGTGTAGGATTGAGGGTGTAGTTGACATGACGCGGATCGACAAAACTAAAAGCTGTCCAAGCAACGGCCGCATCTACCAAGTTAGGGCCCGGACAGTTGACCCGGACAAAATTTTCCAGGAGGGCGATTCGATCGCCGGGGACAACCCCACCATCAACCCGTCCGGGCTGGATAATCGGATCGCCGATACGGGCGTTGTTGGAATTGGCGATGACGTGGTTATTACTCAACAGGCACAGCTTATTGTTGCGTAGCACTACCAGACAGCCAAGAGTCCCCGCGGTTACTTGCGGATGACCGATGGAGACACCACAACGAACTGGGCGCGCATAACGACGATTATATAACTGGGTGACGATCTCGCCCACTTCTTCGATTTCTACAGGCATACCCCCGATCGAGGTGGGTACGGCGGCAAAAGCACTAGCGGCAATTGTCCCGGCCACTTTTTCGCTGACGTAAACTTTCAGAGTCACATCAGGGGTAAGCAGTCCACCGACGCTACGAAAACCGATGCCAGTGCCGAGAATACGTTCCCCTCCGGTGTCATAGTCCGCAATCGACTCGGATAGGGAGGCGGTAAAGGTTTCACTGCCTCCGAGGCGCTGTTCTAATTCTTCTTGGGCTGAAAACCAATCTTGAGTGATACCGATTGTATCGATCGACTCAGAGGCTTCCATTACTTCTAAGGCTTGATTTTCGCTTCCCAAAGGCGCATTGGGATCAAATTCGACCACATCTTTATTCGTTGACGATTCCATAGTAGAACCCTCCCGCTCATCGGGCATTTCATAAGGTTGAGTCATTGTTAAAACTACCTTGTTCACAAGTTTTTTACTGGGGTTATTATTCCCAAAGTAAGAGAACCGAACATAACCAATTGACTCCTCAACAATTTATTTCTCTTAACTGGAACAAACCCTAGCTATAGGCTATCTATACCTCCTAAACATTGACCCCTGTAACCAAGATTTTGAAATATTTATTTGTAAAACTTTTTAGATCTTTATTATCTCTTCTTGTTCGAGCGAACTCAATTATAGCAGTTATCTTAATGGTTATCTAGGGTTTGCTGAATAAATCTAAAAACCTTGTTGGATAATATCTTTAGGCTTTTTTGACATCAAAAAGTGCCAGCCCTTGGAGTGATCAGGGGGGGGGGAAATTTAGGCACTTTTTCCCTGAAAATTAGGTAGTTGACCACCTGAAAATCGGTAAAACCCCACACCCCACACCCCACACCCCACACCCTGCCCCCACGAAAAACTTTTTCAGTAGACCCTATATAGGAAGTTTTTCCTCTGCATTTCATAGGCAGAGTCCGATGAAATGCGAAAATTGTTGCCCGTTCCCACTCCAAGACTTTTTGCCGCAAACCCTACTTAGTTTGAAAGATATTTTGTACCATTTTTTTATCTAAACCTGCGGCAATTTTATCTAATTCTGCTATTTCTCCTGTGTCTAAACTCCATCCTAAAGCGCCTAAATTATCCTCAGCTTGCCGGACATTTTTAGCTCCGGGGATAGGAATTGTTCCCTTACAGATACACCAATTTAAAGCAACTTGGCTAATAGTTTTATTTTTAGCTTGGGCGATAACTTCTAGGCAACTTATCAGAGGCGAAATAGCGGGAATTAATTGACCAAAAAGGAAGCGACGTAATCCTGGGGGTAAGTTTTTATTATCTCGATATTTCCCCGTTAATAACCCCAAAGCTAAGGGACTATAGGCAATAATTTTAATGCCCAATTGATCACATAGTTCCTTTAATCCTAAGTCAGTGAGAGGATAGGTAGAAAGGAGAGAATACTGTACCTGTAAACTGGTAATAGGAATGCCGCGACTGGCAAACTTTTGATAGGCAGACTTCAATCTTTTCGGTCCAAAATTGGATAAACCGACTCCTTTAACTAACCCCTTTTCCAGACAATCCCCCAATCCGTCTAATAATCCTCCCTCCTGCCATGGCGCATAATTGCCCGTTGACCAGTGCATTTGCACTAAATCCACTGGGCGACCCAATCTGGTTGCCGAAGCTTGACAAGCTTTCACCATGGCATGACGGGTTAAACGCCAAGGATAAGGGGCGAGTTTGGTGGCAATACGGATATGATCAGCGTTATAACCGCTATATTCCCCTGTAAAGCGTCCTAATAGCTTCTCACTCTGTCCGTTGAGTTTGCCTGTCCCGTAGGAGTCTCCCGTATCAAATAGAGTGACACCCCGCTCGACGCAGAGATTAAAAACCGCTTGTAACTGGCTATCCATACTCTCATCGTAACCCCAGAGAAGACGATTTCCCCAGGCCCAAGTACCGCAGCCCATGGGGGGAAGGGATAGAGTTTGATGTGTGACTGTCAAGGGATTCATGGGTCAGTTTCTCTGGGTTTTTTCTCAAGCTTTCAGAGAGATATTTTACTACTAAATCGACTTAGGTTTTTGTTTAACAAATAATCCCCGCAACCAATAGTAAAAACTATCGATATAAGTAAAGATTACCGGCACAACCACCAAAGTTAATAGGGTGGAAGTGGTAAAACCACCAATAACGGCAATCGCCATCGGTGCGCGAATTTCACCGTCTGCACCCAAAGCTAAAGCAATCGGTAACATCCCGGCAATTGTGGAAACGGAGGTCATAATAATTGGTCGTAAACGAGAGACTCCCGAATCAATCATCGCCTTAAATTGCGGTTTCCCTGCCTCAATGCCACTCAGGGCAAAATCTACTAACAAAATCGCATTTTTAGTGACTAATCCCATCAGTAAAACTATGCCAATTAAAGCGTATAAACCTAACTCTTTTTGGGTAATTAAAAGAGCAATTAAAGTGCCACCAATCGATAAAGGAAGGGAAGTTAAAATCGCTAGGGGATAGAGAAAATTGTTATACAACAAGACCAGAATCCCATAGATAGAAATAATTGCTAAACTTAACGCTCCCAAAAAACGAGCAAAGATATCGCGCATAATACGAGCATCACCAAAGGGTTCTTCTGTCACCTCTGGGGGTAAGTTTTTCATGATTGGTAAAGCGCGAATTTGTGTCACCGCACTTCCCAAAGAAACTCCCTCTAAATTAGCTCCAATATTAACCTGACGTTGACGGTTAAAGCGTTGAATTTCCGCAGGTCCACTACCTAAGCTAATTGTCGCCACCGAGTTAAGCGGTACTAACGTCCCATTACTGCTAGGAACGCGCAAATTTTGCAGAGTTTCTATCTCACTGCGTCCATCATTGGCAATTTTCACCCGGATGGGAATTTGTCGGTCGGCAAGGTTAAATTTAGCTAAATTAAACTCATTATCCCCGATTAAAGCCAAAGATGCAGTACGGGCGATCGCTCTGACCGAGACTCCCTGATCGGCAGCCCGGACGGGATCTGGTTGAATAATGATCTCCGGTTTAACTAAACTTACCCCCGAACTTACCTCGACAAAACCGGGTAATGCCCGCATTTCTCGCTCTAATTTTTGGGCAGTTTGGGTTAAAATATCGCCATTTTCACTTTTCAGGACTATAGCCACATCTTTAGTGCTTCCCGCTCCCCCCTGCGCCCGAAAAGTCACTCTAGCCCCTGGTATCTTCTGGAAATCCCGGCGGGTTTGTTCCTCAAATTGCCGTTGAGTTAGCGATCGCTGTTCCTTAGGAACTAAATTAACATATATTAACCCCGTATTTACCCGTCCCGAATCTCCCGGAATAGCCAAAACATTAGCGACGGCGGGATTTTTTTGCAGTAAACTATTCACCTGATTAGCCACGGCAACAGTATCATTCAAAGTTGCACCGGGAGGCAATTCTAGACTGATCGTACTTAATCCGGTATCCCCAGAACTAAATAACCCTTTTGGAATCAAGGGAACTAACTGTAAACTACCGATAAAAAAGGCCAAAGCCGCTAATAAAGTCAGGATTCGATGACGTAAAGCCCAAGTTAACAAACTTTTGTAGGGACGAAAACGCGGGCGCGAGGAGGGATTATTATCACCGGTTTTCAGCTTTTTCGGCTGTAGAATATAGGCACTTAACATCGGGGTGACGGTGACAGCGATCAAACTGGAAAATAGGGTAGAAACCGCCACAGTAACGCCGAAAGGTTGAAAGAATTGGCCCGGCACACCGCCCATAAAAGCAACCGGCAGGAATACCGCTATAATTGCCGCCGCACTCGCTAAAACGGCTAATCCAATCTCTTTTGAGGCATCAAAGGCCGCTTGCAAGGGTTTTTTACCCATAGCTAAATGTTGATCGATGTCCTCCACCATACACACCGCATCATCGACAAGATTACCCAAAGCTAAAGCTAAGGCCAGTAGGGTCATGCCGTTAAGGGTATAATTTAGGGCCTGCATCACCCAAAAAGTCGGGAAAATCGACAAAGGCAGGGCCAAACCCGTGATAATCGTGGCGCGCCAATTGCCTAAAAATAGACCCACCGTGATCACCGTCATAATACAACCGATGATCAGATCGCTAAGAAGGCTTTCGTAACTAGCACGAATTGAGTCGGCACGGGTAAAAATTAATTGAAATTTAATGTCTTCGGGCAGTTTTTTCTTTAAATTCTCGATTTCTTGACGTACTGCTGTTTCTACCGTGACCAAGGTGCTGCCAGTCCCCCGTAAAATCGAAAAACCCACCACTGGCTGCCCATCTAAGAGGGCCATTTGTCGGGGATCGCTGTTACTATCGCTAACTGTCCCTAAATTGCTTAAGGGGACGGTATCACCGTTAGGTAAAGAGATTTGATAATTTCTTAAATCTTCGATCGTTTCAGCGCTGCCGAGGGTGCGGACAGTTTGTTCACTGCCACCGATTTCCGATCGCCCTCCGGGTAAATTAATATTAAAACTACGAATTTGGTCATTAACCGCCGTGGCCGTGATACCGTAGGCGATCAGACGACCAGGATCTAAATCTACACGCACTTCTCGATCGACTCCCCCAATCCGATTGACTCGCGCTACTCCCGGCACTCCTGTTAAAGCGCGGCCAATTTGACGATCGACTAGATCACTTAATTCGGCGATCGATCTTTTCGGGGAGGAGATGGTATAGTTCATCACTGCACCCCCGGCAAATTCTAAACGTTGGACAATTGGATCATTAGCATCTAGGGGTAAATCCTGCCGAATTTGCGCTATGGCATTCCGCACATCATTGGTAGCGCGATCGCTGTTAGTGCCAAGGATAAAGTTAACGGTGGTGCTGCTGCTGCCTTCGTTGACGGTAGAAGTAATTTGATCGATATTACCCAAAGCAGCCACCGCGTCCTCGACTTTTTTGGTGACTTGAGTTTCCAATTCCTCTGGACCGGCGCCGGCTTGATTAACGGTGATAATCACGGCCGGAATGTCAATATTAGGAGAGCGATCGATCCCTAATCCTAGAAAGGCAATATATCCCATTAAGGCCATAACCAGGGAGATCAGGATCGTCGGAATGGGATTTTTGATAGACCAATTAGAAATATTAAAAGCCATAATTTCAGTTATCAGTTATCAGTTATCAGTTATCAGTTATCAGTTATCAGTTATCAGTTATCAGTTATCAGTTATCAGTTATCAGTTATCAGTTATCAGTTATCAGTTATCAGTTA